>Ga0172375_10003539_pt1 | contig 23610 bp, 18 predicted proteins | sample LakKiv1m_FD_114537 | JGI IMG/M metagenome (GOLD analysis project Ga0172375, IMG submission 114537) | Freshwater microbial communities from Kabuno Bay, South-Kivu, Congo - kab_092012_11.1m | ecosystem: Environmental > Aquatic > Freshwater > Lake | place: Democratic Republic of the Congo... | reverse complement strand
TGCATCTGAAATTGCATACCTTTTTTTATCTCACCCGAAAAGTCGAATTGCGAACGGTTTACTTCAAAAATCATGTTTTCGTCAAATTCGCCATATCCCATATCAGGCATAACTTTCACGTTCAGTGTATCATTTTTTCTCTTTCCCTCTAATGCATTTTCGAGACCAGGAATGAGGTTGCCGTTTCCGTGCAGGTACAACAAAGGCTGATTGCCCCGTGAAGAATCAAGTACCTTTCCATCGTTATCGGTTAAGGTGTAGTGAATGCCCACTACTCTGTTTTTCTCAATTTTCATGTGTGTTGTTATTAGTTTAATAAAAAACCGGCATTTAGCCGGTTTTCGCGTTGCAAAGAAACTACATTTTATTGAATTACAACCTTTTTAATGATTGAACCCTTTTCACCTCCAGTAATTTTAACAAAATAAATCCCTTTTTTTAATTCGGAAACCGGGATGTTGAAGGTTGAATGTTGATGAAAATCAGATGAAAAAACTGTATTGCCGGTCACCGACAGCAACTCGATTTTTCCATCTCTTAAATTTTCTGAAAAGTTAATTTTCACAAAACCGTTGGTTGGATTTGGAAAAATTGAAAATGAAAAACCTGATTGTGGCAGGTTAATACCTACTCCTGGATGACAAAGAACATAACTGTAATACCTGAAATGATTTTTTTTGGTAACAGTAATGTGAAGTGTATCGCCAGGTTGCGCAAATATTAAGGGCAAAAGCATTGGATTACCATCCGATTTCTGAACACAGAATAGTTGATGGTTCATCACAAGAGCAACGGTTGAACCCGAATCGGCACTCATTTCAAACACCTCCTGTCCTGCAAGAAATCGATCGGGGTGATTGACCATAATTACCGAAGGAATGGTATCGTGCAACGAGGTGTAGGGTTCGCCAAAATAATGGAACAGGTGGTAAAAAGTCAGCTTGACCTGGGGATTGATTGGAAAGCTGTTTAAATGTAAAAAATATTTTGCATAAACATTTGCCTGGCAGGGAACAGAAAAACCGGTTTGAAACAGGTTTGAATTTTGAGGATAAAAATCATCCCATAAACCATCCGCCACACCGATGGTAAACCATTCGGAACCTGATGAATACATCGTTCCTGTTGGTGCAATAATCCCGACAGGGCCGTTTATGTTTTTGATAAAAGCCTCAATGAGACAATCGGAATTTGAATTTGTAAAATTTCCATTCATGCTGTTCATGTCGATGAACAGGGTAGGGGAAGCATTTACAAGCCCGGCAAGATCGGAAATACTGTAGGGAGGGGAAGCAAAAGAAGTTGTATTTCCGTTGCTGAAACTGAAAAATGTCATTGCTCCCTGGTTCAGTGCCTGATTGATGCCCGCGGCGGTTCCGCCAACATAGTTTGAAAGGTAGCCTGGATTTTCAGGAAGATAAGCCAGGCCGTTTGGTCCGAAAATGGCGTATAGCTCCGGATTTGGCCATTCCGCCGGAGCAGGATTGGTGCCTGTGTATTGTCGCTCCGGCATTTTCGACATTTTTTGTTCATACCAGCCATTCAGGATTTCGGTAACCATCCAACTGCTTATCGAAGGATTTTCAAAACCAGTACAAGCCAGGGGATGGAGGTAATATTGCGGATCGACAACCGGATTTTGCTCATAGTTAATGATTCTTTGTACAATATTTTCAAGTGATGAAAGGGTAGAAACAGGGATTCTGCTGATAAAAACATCGGGCAGATCGTCCTCATTTATATCGGCATATTCGTTGTCGGAACTGCAGTAACTATTCCAGGTGGGTGCAGGAATTAAAGGGTGATCGGCAGCCAGTAGAATTGAACCCGGTGGAACAGTCCACGTATTGTAGGCCTCGTTGATGTAATTTTGAATGGAAGAGGTAGTAGTTCCGGTAACTGACGTTCCAACCAACAGGGTGGTAATTCCTTGTCTCAACCGGAAAGTTTTTAAGGGTTCAAGTGTTGGTAAAAACCCGTCAGGAGCAATGATCAGATATTCGGCACCATCTTCCTCTTTTTCTGGTAAAACAGGTTGAAAGGACGGAACACCATCCGGGTTGATTACCAACGATTTCACCAGATTTTCCCACAACCCGGAAAAAAAACGTCTGTCGTCCGGGTTTTCTTTTTTCATGATAAAATCAACTTTTACCAATAAACTGGTTATGTGTCTTTTATCAGAAAAAAAATTGAAAAAAGGATCGAAATCAAGTTTCAAAACCCTATACCCTCTTATCGACATAATTTTCGCTGCTTTGACAAACTGTTTTGAAAGAAATCCGGAAAAGATGTAAGATTTCCCAAAGCCAATTTTTCTAACATCAACATTCACCGAATCGCAACCTTGTGGCAAAGCAATCAGGCAGGAAAATGTTCCTTCTTGTGTTAGCTTTTCCTCAAAACGGGCTTCAGTCAAAATTCCATTTTCATATTCTGAAATCATAGAAATCCTGAAGGGTAAAATTAATTCCTGGGGCAAGGCTGGTACATTGAAAATGCACAAAATCATCAGAATGAGCAGTACTTTCAGTGTTTTCATAAATTTTGTGTTTACAAGAACGAGCAACAGATGTGCTTTTCTCTATTTTTGCACCACAAATTTAATACATAGGCTTGTATGATAAAAAATTTTTTTGCACTTGCAATTTTAGCTGCCATCGTAACTGTGGCAGGCTGTAAAAAAGATGACAACAATAGTGGAGAAGTGAAGGCCGCCTTTACTTTCCAATTGACAGCTAATCCGGGAGAGGTTGTTTTTACCAATCAGAGTTCAAATGCTCAGATTTACTCCTGGGATTTCGGCGACGGACGGCAATCGACACAGAAAGACCCAACCCATGTTTTTGATGAAAATGATGATTTTATTGTAAAGCTTACCGCTACCGGAAGTGCCGGAAGTAATTCGGTGACCGACACTGTGACTGTGAATAATATAGTGAAAAAGTAGGACAAAAAAAACCACTGTTTCCGGTCGGAAACAGCGGTTTTTTATCTATTAGTAAAAGATTATTTTAAAGCAAGTTCCTTAATAATCTTATCCAGTTTTTCGTCCAGTTTTTTATTCACAGTTTCAAATTCATCTTTGTTTTTCAACTCATCTTTTGCACTGAAATAAAACTTGATTTTGGGTTCTGTACCCGATGGGCGCATGCTGATTTTCGTACCATCGGCTGTATAATACTGAAGCACATTCGATTTTGGCAATAGAATGTCCCTTTCCGTTTTTAATCTGAGGTCAGTTTCTTTGCCAGTGAGGTAGTCTTTTATCAATATAACTGGTGAGTTGTTGATTTTTGCCGGCGGATTCGACCGGAAGTTTTCCATCATCTTCTGTATTTCCTCAGCGCCGGCCTTTCCTTTTTTGGTTACCGAAAGAAGTTTCTCTTTGTAGAAACCAAATTCAATATAAATATCGATCAGAATGTCGTAAACACTTTTGCGCTGATTGGCTGCCCAGGCTGCAATTTCGGCTACCATGGCGCAGGATGAAACGGCATCTTTGTCACGTACAAAATCTCCGATCATAAACCCATAACTTTCTTCACCTCCGCCGATAAAAACCTTTTTTCCTTCGTTTTGCCTGATCACATCGGCAATCCATTTAAAACCAGTGAGTACGTCGTAGTATTCAACATTGTATTTCCTGGCGATATCAGCCAATAACTCGGTTGTAACAATTGTTTTTACAATGTATTCATTGCCGGTTAACCTCTCACGTTTATGCCACTGGCTCAGCAGGTAGTAAGTTATAATGGCGGCTGTCTGATTTCCGTTCAGGATGACGAAGTTTTCGTGAAAGTCTCTGACGGCCACACCTACACGGTCAGCATCGGGGTCAGTAGCCAGAACAAGGTCGGCGTCCACCTTGCATGCTTTGCTCAAAGCCATTTCCAAAGCGGCTGGTTCTTCGGGGTTTGGCGAAATCACTGTTGGGAAATTACCATCGGTGATGTCCTGCTGATAAACTTTGAACACATTTTCGAAACCGTAACGTTCGAGGGCAGCAGGAACCATGTAAACACCTGTTCCATGCAACGGAGTATAAACGATTTTCAAATCTGACTGACGATGGTTTGAACCAGGTGATAATGAGAGCTTAACCACCTCATCGAGGTAAATTTCATCAATTTCTTTCCCGATTTTGATGATGTTTTTCAGCTTGCCCTGGAATTTTACATCTTCAATCTTAATTTTCTGAACTTCATCAATTACATTTTTATCATGAGGCGGAACCATTTGGGCACCATCGTCCCAGTAAGCCTTGTAGCCGTTGTATTCTTTGGGATTGTGCGATGCAGTTATCATTACCCCGGTCTGACACTTCAGATGCCTTATGGCAAACGAGAGTTCGGGTGTAGGGCGTAATTCTTCGAAAAGATAAACCTTAAAACCGTTTGCTGACAGGACTTCAGCCGTAATTTGAGCAAAATAATCGCTCTTGTTCCTGCAATCGAACGCAATGGCAGCACTGAGTTCTTTAATATTTGGAAATACCTTTTTAAGGTAATTGGCCAATCCCTGTGTAGCCATTCCAACGGTGTATTTGTTCATCCTGTTGGTTCCAGCCCCTATAATTCCGCGGAGACCTCCTGTCCCGAACTCCAGATCCCTGTAAAAACTTTCTACCAGTTCATCGGGTTTATTGTCGATCATGTCGCGGACAATTTCCCTGGTTTCCTCATCATAAAAGCTGGTAAGCCATTTTTCGGCTTTCTCAATTATTGCTTTGTCAACTTTTTCTTTTGCCATGCTATTCATATTTTATTGGATGTTCGTTTGAATATTTTTTTACAAATATCGAAAAAACGAAAAACAAAAAGCAATTTATGCCTTTTGAGATTTTTCAATTTTGCCGATGCAAATTTTCAGACTATCCCGCCAGTGGGGGATTTGAATGCCATATTTCTTTTTAATTTTCTCTTTGTTTAAAACACTGTAGAATGGCCTTGTGGCGGGCAACGGATAATCTTTGGTTTCGATGGGGTTTACCCTGCATTTTATACTTGCTATTTCGTGAATTGCCAGTGTGAAATCGTACCAACTGGTGACACCTTCGTTGGAAAAGTGAAAAACTTCCGGAGTGGTAATTTTAGTCCATTCAGGGATAAGTTGGAGAATAATCCTGGCAAGGTCAGCAGCATAAGTCGGGCTTCCAATCTGGTCGAAGACAACATTTAAAACTTCTCTTTCCCGGCCGTATTTCAGCATCGATTTTACAAAGTTCACCCCAAATTCTGAATATAGCCAGGATGTGCGAAGCGTGACTGCCTTACAAGCTACCTCGTTTATCTTAACCTCGCCCAGCCATTTTGAACGGGCGTAGGCAGAAACCGGTCCGTGTGGATCGTCTTCACAGAGTGGGCGGTGATTTTTGCCATCAAAAATGTAATCGGTTGAAATATGCACCAGCAAAGCACCGATGTTTTTGGCTACTTCAGCAAGATTTCCGGTTGCAGTTCCATTAATCAGGTTGGCTTTTTCTGGTTCTGACTCCGCTTTGTCAACTGCTGTGTAGGCTGCAGCGTTTATGATACAATGAATGTCTTTTCCGGATACGAAATCAAAAACAGCCTGTTTGTTCGTGATGTCTAACTCCGCAACATCGGTGAAGTGGAAGTTATAGGTGGGAAATTCCGGTTGAAGAACCCTGATTTCGTTTCCTAACTGACCGTTACTACCGGTAACAAGAATGTTGGTCATTTTTTCAGATATTTTTCAAATCGATGGTTTTGAAATAGTTGATGGTTTTGAGTAATCCTTCGCGCAACTGTATGGTAGGTTCCCAATTGAGTGTTTTTCGCGCAAGGGTAATATCAGGTTGACGCTGCATAGGATCATCAGCAGGTAAAGGTTCGTAAATTATTTTTGATTTTGCTCCTGTGAGTTCAATTACGAGTTCTGCTAATTCCTTTATTGTAAATTCGTTTGGATTCCCGATATTTACCGGACCAATAAAACTTTCAGGGGTATTCATCAATCGTACCATTCCCTCCAAAAGATCGTCAACATAACAGAAACTGCGGGTTTGAGAGCCATCTCCATAAATGGTTATGTCCTTTCCTTTCAGAGCCTGAACTATGAAATTAGAAACCACCCTGCCATCGTTTGGGTGCATACGAGGTCCATAAGTGTTGAAAATCCTCATGATTTTAATTTTCACATTATTCTGGCGGTGATAATTAATAAAAAGAGCTTCGGCACAGCGTTTTCCTTCATCGTAACATGCACGTATCCCAATCGGATTAACGTGACCCCAGTAATCTTCGGTTTGTGGGTGAATTTCAGGATCACCGTACACTTCACTGGTTGAAGCCTGGAGTATTGTTGCATTAATCCTTTTGGCCAGACCCAACATATTAACAGCTCCCATCACCGAAGTTTTAATCGTCTTGATGGCATTGTACTGATAATGAATAGGTGAGGCCGGGCAGGCAAGATTATAAATTTGATCAACTTCAATAAAGTAGGGCATGGTTATGTCGTGCCTGATCAGCTCGAAGTAGGGATTTCCCAACAAATGGACAACATTCTGTTTTTGACCCGTAAAATAATTGTCGAGGCAAATTACTTCCAGCCCCATATTCAGCAGTTTTTCACACAAATGCGAACCTAAAAAACCAGCTCCCCCAGTTACTAGGACCTTTTTTTTCATATTTCAACTTGTTAGTAAAAAGAAACTGCCCGTCTCAGCAATTTCATCGGTTTTTGCGGAAACGGGCAGTCAGAAAATGGATATTATTTTGTTTTAATTCCGATACAGAAATAATCGAATCCTAAATGCTTCATTTCTTCAGCGTCATACACATTACGTCCATCGAAAACCACCGGGATTCTCAGGAGTTTTTTCACGACATTGAAGTTCGGAAAGCGGAATTCGGGCCATTCGGTAACCATCATTAACGCATCGGCATCAATCAGCGCTTCGTATTGATCTTTAGCATATTCGATGGAATCACCAATACGACGCTGTGTTTCGTGCATGGAAACCGGGTCGTAAGCCCTAACTTTGGCACCGGCCTCCAATAGTTTTTCAATAATCACCAACGATGGAGCCTCTCGCATGTCATCGGTCTGAGGCTTGAATGATAAACCCCACAACGCAATGTTTTTACCTTTAAGGTCGCCATTAAAATACTTGAAAGCCTTATCGAACAACACTGATTTCTGGTCGTCATTAACTGATTCAACTGCTTTAAGTACGCGAAGTTTATAGCCGTGCTGGTCGGCAGTTTTAATCAATGCCTTAACGTCTTTCGGGAAACATGAACCTCCGTAACCAATTCCCGGGTAAATAAATTTATTTCCTATTCGTGAATCGCTTCCAATTCCCCGGCGGACAAAGTTAATATTAGCTCCCATGATTTCGCAAAGGTTGGCAATGTCGTTCATGAAGCTGATTTTTGTTGCAAGCATTGAGTTGGCTGCATATTTTGTCATCTCAGCCGAGGGAACATCCATGAAAATTACGGGATGACCGTTGAGGGTAAAAGGCTTGTAGAGGCGTTTCATAATGCTTTCGGCCTTTTCTGATTCTACGCCCACCACGATCCTGTCAGGTTTCAGGAAGTCGTCCACAGCAGCGCCTTCTTTTAAAAATTCAGGATTTGATGCAACATCAAAAGGAATATTTGCACCACGTTTATCCAATTCTTCCTGAATGGCATTCCGGACTTTTGCTGCCGTCCCAACCGGAACGGTGCTTTTGGTGACCATGAGCACATAATCTGTCATGTGTCGGCCTACCTGGCGTGCAACGTCCAACACATACTTCAGGTCGGCGCTGCCATCTTCATCGGGGGGTGTACCAACAGCGGAAAAAATCACCTCTGTACCTTCCAGGGTTGAAGCAAGGTCAGTTGAAAAATGCAATCTGCCTTTTTCAACATTGCGCATAACCATGTCCTCAAGCCCTGGTTCATAAATGGGGATTATCCCCTTTTTGAGGTTCTCAATTTTGTTTTCGTCAATATCAACGCATGTTACGTCGATACCTACTTCCGAAAAACATGTCCCGGTGACCAAACCAACGTATCCTGTACCTACAATAGATATTTTCATTTTGTATGAAATTTGGTGAATACTTATGAATTTAACTTTTTATCTCTGAATGAAATGTACGGTTTTTTACCGAAATTATTTAACATTCAAAGTAAACAAATAAAAATGAATTGGCCAATTGCCATTTTTGTAAATTATTTTCCTGTTAAATCTTCACAATTGTGCAGTACATTTAAGTAACTGCTAATAAATTCATTGATCATTCTCCGGCGATATTGCATGATAAATCTGGGATGTTCGAGTGCAAAAATCTTATCGAAAAATGAATACTCTTCGTTGAGTTGCGTGAGAAATCTGAAATTTTTATCGCCACCTATGCAAATTGCACATTCGCGAAAAGCGCCAAATTCGATTTGATTTTTAATGGATTGCACAATAAAGGGTTTCACTTTCTCTTGTAGCTCTTTGCTATCGTAATAATTAAGATTTTTACCTTTCGATAAAAAGCCCAGGGGTGAAACTGCTGTGATAAAAAACCTGGAGTAAAAATCCTTAACAGTTCCATAATTTTCTATCATGTTGTAAATGAATTCAGAGGATAGTTCTGGTTTTTTGGGGAGGTGATTAATAATCGTACATTTCGTTTCGAGCCTGATAGGGTCGGTAAAGGAAATTCCGGTAACGCCGGCTCCAAATCTTCCGGGATTTATCCCAAAAATGAATACGCGTTTGTTGGTATCGCTGAAGAATTTCCTGAAAAACATTTCCGTAATATACAGCACCTTAGGGTTGAGGAATGGATTCATCACTTCTACATCATCAATGTCAAGGATCAAATCCAGTTTTTTATTAAATTCAATTGCTTTTTCGGCAAAACTTTTCATGTTTATGTATTGATTTTCTATTGATTTTAATGCAATAAAAGTTTTTACGGGATTTAAATTCCTGTATTGGCAATCTTCACAGAATGTTCCCGCGAAAGTAATATTTTTGAAGCCTCATTTTTAATAATAAATGAATAACATCGTAATAATGAAAAGAAGATTAATAATTCTGTTTAGTGCAGTGGTTTTCATCACATCGTGCACAACCCAAACCAGTAAAGAAAACGAAAGTATGAATCCATTTTTAGTTACTTACAACACACCATTTAATGTTCCGCCATTTGAGAAAATTAAAACGGAGCACTTCAAGCCTGCCCTTGAGACAGGAATTGAACAACAAAAGGCAGAGATTGAGGTAATTGTAATCAATGCTGAAGAGCCTTCCTTTAAAAATACCATCGAAGCATTGGATGCCAGTGGAAATTTACTCAGAGAAGTGAGTAATGCTTTTGAAAATCTGCAATCGGCCAATACAAGTGAAGAATTGCAAACGGTCGCAAAGGATGTAGCTCCCATGCTATCAAAGCATTATGATGATATTCTTCTGAATAATGAGCTTTTTCAAAAAGTAAAATCGGTTTATGAACAAAAAGATGAATTGCCCCTGAGCGATGAACAGAAAATGTTGCTCGAAAAAACGTACAAGCGATTTTCGAGAAATGGAGCCAACTTGAACGACAAAGACAAAGAAAGACTTCGGCAAATTAATGAAGAACTATCTGTTTTGTCGCTTCAATTTGATGAAAATCTGTTGGCTGAAACAAATGCTTTCCAACTGATAATCGAGAAAAATGATGATCTGGCCGGTTTGCCGCAATCGGTTGTTGATGGCGCATCTATGGCGGCAAACGAAGCTGGCCTGGATGGAAAATGGTTGTTTACACTTCATAAACCCAGTATGATTCCGTTTTTACAGTATTCTGAAAAGAGGGAATTACGCGAAAAGATATTTAATGCTTACATCAACAGGGGTAACAACAATAACAAAAACGATAATAAAACTATTGCTGCAAGGGAGGCTTCTCTGAGGGTGCAAAGAGCAAATTTGTTAGGGTACAAAACACACGCTGACTATGTTCTGGAGGAAAACATGGCCAAATCACCCGAAAATGTTTACAATTTTCTGGATGAAGTGAAAATGCCCGCAATGAAAATGGCTGTGAAGGAGGCGGAAGAGTTGCAGATAATGATTGATGCCGAAGGTGAAGATTTTAAACTTCAGCCCTGGGATTGGTGGTACTATGCCGAAAAACTTAAAAAGCAAAAGTATGATCTGGACGAAGAATCGTTGAGACCTTACTTTAATCTCGATAATGTTGTGAACGGGATGTTTGATGTGGCCAATAAACTGTATGGCCTGCAGTTTAAGACTCTGAGTGGTGTTCCTGTTTATCACCCTGAAGTGCAGACCTTTGAGGTGTTGGAAAAAGATGGTTCGCATATTGGGATTCTGTACATGGATTTTTATCCGCGAGCCAGCAAAGGTGGGGGTGCCTGGATGACTTCTTACCGCAAACAGTCGAAAAATGATGGTGTAAATGTTGCCCCTGTAATTTCGATGGTGATGAATTTTTCGAAGCCTACGGGTGAAAAACCAGCCTTACTCTCGTATGAAGAAGTATTAACTCTTTTTCATGAGTTCGGACATGCACTGCATGGTTTACTTTCTGATTGTAATTACATCACGTTATCCGGAACTTCGGTACCACGCGATTTTGTTGAACTTCCGTCGCAAATAATGGAAAATTGGGCCGCCGACCCGGAAGTGATGAAAAGCTATGCTAAACATTTTGATACCGGCGATCCGATTCCTCAGGAATTGATAGATAAAATTGCTAACAGTGGTAAGTTCAATCAAGGTTTTGCCACAATCGAATTTCTTGCTGCCTGCTATCTCGACATGGACTGGCACACACTTACCGATACAACCTTGCAAAACACAATTGAATTTGAGAATGTTTCGATGCAAAGAATTGGTTTGATACCTGAAATTGTTGTTCGGTACAAGTCGCCTTATTTTTCTCACGTTTTCGCAGGGGGCTATTCTTCGGGTTATTACAGCTATTTATGGGCTGAAATATTGGATGCAGATGCCTTCCAGGCCTTCAAAGAAACGAATCTGTTTGATAAAAATACTGCTGGTTTGTTTCGTGATAATATCCTATCGAAAGGTGGAACAGGTGATCCTATGGAAATGTTCAAAAAGTTCAGAGGCCGTGAACCTGAAAAAGAGGCAATGCTGAAGAGAAAAGGATTGCTCTAAAACCATAAAGGCCGGTGAAATTATTCTCCGGCCTTGTTTATCAATGAACTCGTTTTTTAGATATGATTAAAAACCAGAAAGACTAAAGCAAATTTAAACCCAAAGAAAATTAACAAAAATTAATAAAAAAAACAGCCAAATGGCGATAATATTTTGACAAATGACGTCTCTTTGTTGATATTTCAAAAATTATGGAATATCCTGAAATGACAGATGATGAATTTACAGGCTTTTTATCGCAGGTGAATGAAATGCCGGCATTATATTATGCCAGGAAAAGCCTTGGGTACGAAAAGTTTACGAAAATAGCTGAAATGATTCCTCTGCGAATGGAGGAATGGTCTGACAATTTACATATTTCTGAACGAACTATGCAACGATACAAAAAAGAGAAAAAAAGTTTTGCACCCATTTACACTGAGCGTATCTTAGAAATTACCCAATTGTACCACCTTGGCGCTGAGGTATTTGGAGATAAGGATTATTTTGATCAATGGATGAATTCCAATAATCTGGCTATTGGTGGTGAAAAGCCAAAAAATTTGCTTAACAGTAATTTTCGAATTAACCTGCTGAAAGACGAATTAGGCCGCATTCAACACGGAATTTTTGCATGATTGTTTACAGAATTTGCCGTGGTGAGTTCAGTACTGATTTGTCGGGTCGGGGGGCAATGAGATATGGCGGTCGCTGGAATACAAAGGTGAATTCCGTTTTATACACAAGTTCATCACGCGCACTAGTTACAGTTGAATATGCTGTGCATTTGCGGCTTGGCAATTCTACTGATGGCTTCAGAATTGTATCAATTGAGATTCCGGAGGGAGCTGTTATCAGACAGATTAGTTATGAAAACCTTGACAATAACTGGAAGAGTTTTCCATTTCATTTTTCTACCCAAAGAACTGGAAATGATTGGCTTAAAAGCAGAGAATCATTGGCTTTAAAAGTCCATTTAGTGATTGTGCAGCGTGAGTTTAATTGTCTTATCAATCCACTGCATGACGATTTCCCTTCAGTTAAAATAGTTGGAAACGAGCCTTTTGTGTTTGATAAGCGGCTGATTAATGACAACTAATTTTTAAAACCCATACACTGAAAATCCACCATCAACAGATAAACATTGCCCGGTGATGTATGATGATACGGGCATTGCAAGGAAAGCAACAGCCGAAGCTACTTCTTCAGGCCTTCCAACACGTTTCATAGGTGTTCTGGCTAACACGGATTCAAGATATTCAGGATTTTGAATCACCTGGGCGGCGAGCGGTGTGTTAATGTACCAGGGTGCGATGGCATTTACCCTGATGTTTTCCGCAGCCCACTCGCAGGCGAGGTTGCGTGAAAGCTGAATGAGGGCTGCCTTTGTCATTCCGTAAACAGAGCCGGTTTTCAGGCTGGTAAGTCCCGCAACTGATGAGATGAAAATTACTGTGCCTTCATCTGATTTTTTCAGTATGGGATGCAAGCGGCGGGTAAGTTCGTAAGCCGATTTCAGGTTTGTGTTGAGAATTAAATCAAATTCGGTGGAAGAATAATCGACAGTTTTTTTGCGGATGTTGGTTCCGACGTTATTTACCAGAATATCCAGTTTTTCTACCGTTTTAATAACATGATCAACGAGTTGATTGACACCTTTTTCTGTTGAAAGATCGCTCGAAAACCCGGAAATATTTTTGGAAACGGACTGAAGTGATAAAAGCGCGTTTTCAAGGTTTTTGTTATCCCTGGCAACAATAATCACTGTAGCCCCTAAAGAAAGAAATTCTTCAGCCACCGAAAAACCAATGCCTTTGCTTCCGCCTGTAACAAGGGCGGTCTTCCCGTGTAAATTCCATTTTTGGTTCATGCTTTATTTCTTGTAGTATTTCATGGCTTCTGGGAGGAATTTTTGCAGGTTGTCGATCCGGGTTTGATCGGATGGGTGGGTGCTAAGGAATTCCGGTGGTTTTTGCCCGCCGGTGTTTTGCATTCTTTTCCAGAATTCAACGGCTTCTGAAGGATTGTAACCAGCCATGGCCATAAAAATCAATCCCAGTTTATCGGCTTCGGTTTCGTGTGATCTGGAATAGGGCAGGCTGATCCCGACTTCAGTTCCGATTCCGTAAGCTGCCAAAAATAATTGCTGGGTTTGTTGGGGTTTTTCCTGCAAGGCAGCAGATAGTGCTATTCCTCCGGTCTGAATTAACAGGGCCTGGCTCATTCTTTCGTTACCATGACGGGCAATGGCGTGGGCTATTTCGTGACCCATTACAACGGCAAGGCCTGCTTCAGATTTTGTAATAGGCAAAATACCTGAATAGACTACCACTTTTCCACCGGGCATGCACCAGGCATTTGTTTCGGTGTCTTCAACAAGGTTGAATTCCCACTGATATCCGGAAATCCTACTACTCATGCTATTTTGGTTCATGTAGTTTTCAACGGCTTTTTTTATCGAATTCCCGACATTTTTTACCTGGTCGGTTTGCTGCTTGTTTGTCGATAACTTGTGTTCTTTTAAAAAATCGCTGTAACTTGTAAGGCTCATGGAAACAAGCTCCGATTCAGGAATCAGGTTCAACTGCGAGCGTCCGCTGATGGGAACTGAACTGCAGGATGACAGAAACATAGCGGCTCCAAAAAATCCGATTATGATGATAAGAAAAAATATTACCCTTTTCATAAATGTTGATGTTTTATGTTATGATTTCTGGTTGCAAAATAAAACAGTATTTCGGTTGGGAGCTTGTCTTTTTCAAAGAAATTGAAAAGCAAATTTTCTAAACACCCGATTTTCATGGCAGAATTACAAATTCTTTCACAAATTTTTCCCCATAATTGAATTTCATTACTTTAGCATGGTTTAAAAAACTGACATTTACCACAAATAAATCTATGACACAATTGACTACGGTGTTTTTATGTCTTTTTTGTCCCGTCAAAAAAGCTATTTATCTGTCCCTGGCTGTGTTTGGGATGTTGTTTTCAAGCCCTTTGTTTTCACAGAATAACAATGAAATGGGATGGACACAGTTTCGTGGAAATCAAGGCGATGGAATGGCTCGCAATGTAGAACTTATCAGTGCCTGGCCTGAAACAGGACCAGAAAAACTATGGTCGAAAAATGTTGGAAATGGCTTCTCTGAGGTGACGGTTGCGTCGGGTATTGCCTACATTTTTTCGAGTGACTCACTTGATGGTGGTTACGAGTACCTGGCTGCCTTTGATGCTGAAACCGGAAAAGACCTTTGGAAAACCCGCATCGACTCCCTTTATTTTGAAGTTGACGGCTGGGGTCATGGTCCAAGGTCAACTCCTGCAACAGATGGTGACATGATTTACTGTCTGAGCGGGCGTGGAAAATTAGCCGCTTTAAGTACAAGGGATGGAAAAGAATTCTGGTCGAAATTTCTTCCGGAAGATTTTGGGGCAGTTCAACCACGCTGGGGATTCAGTGCCTCGCCATTTTTATTGGATGACCTTTTAATTATGGAGACTGGTGGAGCTAAAGATAGTACATACACTGCTTTTAATAAAAATACAGGTGCCATCGTTTGGAGCAAAGGTGTTGGTGGTCCGTTTTACAGTTCTCCGGCAATTTCCAAAATCGATAATCAAATACAGATTGTTTTTCCAAAAGACACCATGCTGTGCTCCTACAATCGTGACGGGAATCTGCTTTGGAGTTATCGCATGCCTCTCCAATCGCCCACAGCACAGCCCGTTTTTATGGCGGCCGACAAATTCTTTGTTTCTTCATTGAGCGACACCGGGAGTTTTCTTATCCAGGTGAACAACAACCAGGTGAAAAAGCTCTGGTCTAGCGCTGCCATGCAAAACGAATGGAGTTCAAGTATTTACCATGAAGGATATTTTTATGGATTTTCAAAAGGGAAACTTGTTTGCATTTCTGCTGAAAATGGTGCGATGAAATGGGGACAACGTGGTTTTGGCAAAGGGAGTTTAATTTTGGTAGGCGATAAACTTCTGATTTTATCAGACCAGGGAGTTGTTACACTGGTTGAAACATTTCCTGAAAAATTTGTGAAACTGGCTTCTTTCAAAGCTATGGAAGGCAAATCGTGGACAGCCCCATCGTTTGCCGAAGGTAAATTATTTGTGCGGAATCTTTCAGAAATGTCTGTCTATAAATTAACCAAATAATTTTAGCCATGAAAACATTACAATCATTTTTTCTGATAACGGTCATATTGATAGTTATTTCAGGAGTTGCCTCAAGCCAGACCGTAGATGAAATCATCGAAAAACATGTTAATGCACACGGAGGTTTGAAAAACTGGCAGAAAATTGAGAACATGAAAATTTCGGGATATTTTACCAGTTTCTCAGAACGCAAACCTTTTACGGAAATCAAGGTCAGAGGGGGAAAATATTATTCGCATTTCTGGCTTGGTCAACACCCTGTAAACGAGGGTTCCGACGGCAGTTTTTTCTGGACCGACGACCCCTGGTTTGAGCTTCCTTATGCCCGCAAGGCCAGTCCGGTTGAAGAATACGTAATCCTGGTGAAAACGGACTTTTTTACACCTTTTTTTAATTTCAAAGAACTTGATTACAAAGTGAAACTTGAAGGAAAAGAGGTAAAGGAAGGTATGGATGTGTTTAAGCTAACTTTAACCCGGAAAAATGGCCAAGTGGAAACCTGGTATCTGAACTCCGAAACTTATCTCGAGTTTATGGTAACTTCGGAATGGTCTGATTTTGCGACTCCTGTAATGCAGGAGGCCATTTTTGATGACTTCAGAAAGGTTGGGGATGTTATTTTACCTTTCTACAACGAAAGGGTATTCGATTCGAGGATTACAAGTACCGAAATTGAAAGAATTGAGTTGAATGTCGAGACTGAACCTGGGATTTATAACCTGCCTTTGAGCGAGCACATGAAAAAGCTGGAATTTTTGAGAGGTGAATGGGGTGTTTCGTTTGAAGCTTTGGGACGGGGTGGCAACTGGAGCCACGTAGATTCTACCAAATCGGTATTTCAATTTCTTGAAAATAAAAATATTCTTCAGGAAAACCTTTCCTATATCAGGTATCTGCCACTCGAAAAAATTACCACCTGGACCTACCACAATGACCGTAAAAATTATCTGATGACGGTTTTTAATGATATTTATTCGTCCACCGATGTTTACCAGGGCGGTTTCCAGGGCGATTCACTGGTGATGGATAATACAACCATTTCATTCACAAAGGACGAAAACCCATCCTTAACCCGCTACATTTATACACAGATAAACCCTGATGGGTTTGTACTGGAAATAGCCCAATCAAAAGACAAAGGGGTAACCTGGAAAAGTTCGCAGAGGTTTACGTATTTCAGAAATTAATAATCATCTTTGGCTTCGGCTGTCCTGGTAAGGTTAAACCTTTTTATTCACAACACGGTTTTTATCTTTATAAAAACCCATACTTTAGTCCTTTCATTTTATACTTAACCGTCATGGAAAAAGTACAGGCATTTCAGAAAATTGGTGAACTTGTCAGACGATTTGAGGAGCAATACGATTTTTACAAAAACGCTGAATATAATGAAACACTCACAAGACGTGATTTCATCGATCCCTTTTTTAAAGCCTTAGGGTGGGATGTGGATAACGAAAATGGTTATGCCGAAAGCTACCGTGAGGTTATTCATGAAGATAAAGTGAAGATTGGAAGTGCAACAAAGGCACCTGATTACTCCTTCAGGCTGGTAGGTGGAAAGCGGCTCTTTTTTGTTGAAGCCAAAAAACCCAGTATTTCGGTAAAAGAAGATTTACACCCGGCGTACCAGGTACGGCGGTATGGTTGGAGTGCAAAACTTGCCATTAGTGTTGTGACTGATTTTGAAGAATTTGCCATATACGATTGCACAATAAAACCATCACAAACCGACAAGGCATCGGTGGCACGCATCAGATATCTTACGTTTAGAGATTACTTGAATGAATTTGATTTTCTGTGGGAAACATTCAGCAAACAGAAGTCCTCAAGGGTAGTTTCGACAAATTTATCCAAACAGATGCGCATAAAAAAGGTACAGCAACGGTTGAAAAAGTTTTTCTGAAATCGTTGGACGACTGGCGTACTTACCTTGCCACTTCCATTAGCTGGAATAACAAGGAGCTTGAGGAAGAAGAGATTAACTTTGTTGTTCAGCAAACCATTGATAGAATTATTTTTCTAAGAATCGCCGAAGACAGGGGTATTGAGCCTGAAAATTCGTTGAAATATTGCCTCAAAAGTGGGGTATTTTATCAAAATCTTTTCGAACTTTTCAAAACGGCTGATCAAAAATACAATTCCGGCCTGTTCGATTTCAGCAGAGACAAGGTTTCGGCAACCATTGTAGTTGAAAACAAGGTAATTAAGAATATTGTCGAGGAACTTTATTATCCCAGTTGTGAATATGAGTTTTCGGTGATGCCTGTCGAAATTCTTGGAACAGCCTATGAGCAGTTTCTTGGCAAAATAATCCGCATAACTCCTGCTCATCATGCCAAAATTGAGGAGAAACCTGAGGTGCGCAAGGCAGGAGGAGTTTACTACACGCCACAATACATTGTCGATTACATTGTAAGCAACACCGTTGGCAAACTAACAAACGGAAAAACTCCGGAGGAAGTGAGCCGCATAAAAATTGTTGATCCTGCCTGCGGTAGTGGAAGTTTTTTGTTGGGAGCATTTCAGTATCTGCTCGACTGGCATAAAAATTTTTACACCAACAACGGTAAACCATCGAAAGGTGGTACACAGAGCCTGTCGAAGGGCAGCAAAAACAATCCACTTACACCCTATGGAAACTTAACAACGGCTGAAAAGAAGCGCATTTTGCTAAATAATATTTACGGAGTTGATATTGATGTAAATGCAGTTGAGGTAACCAAGCTTTCGTTGTTATTAAAATGTCTGGAGGGTGAAACCGTGGCCAGCATCGAAACCCAGTTCAGATTATTTAATGAGCGGGTTCTTCCAAGCCTGGACAACAACATAAAAGACGGAAACAGCCTGGTTGATATTGATTTTTACGAAAGTGTGCTGGATTTTGGTGATGATAAAAAGGTGAACCCGTTTAATTGGAAAAAGGCATTTCCCGAGGTTTTTAGGCAACAGATTGTTCAGGATCAGGAACCAATAATTGAAAAAGCCCGTAAAGCAAAACAATATGCCCGAAAGGCAATGGAGTATGCCACCGAAGTTGAAAACATGCTGACTATTGCCAATGAACCTACGATGGAATATGGTGATCCGGGCTTTGATATTTTGATAGGCAATCCGCCTTATGTGCGGCAGGAATTGCTTGGCGATATTAAAAATTACCTCGAATCGCATTACCGGGTTTATCATGGGATGGCTGATTTGTACAGCTATTTTATGGAGAAAGGCATTAAACTGCTAAACCGGAATGGAATTTTGGGGATAATCGTTGCAAACAAATGGATGCGAAGTAATTATGGTGAACCTTTGCGGAAATACCTGAAAACCCAAACCATTCACGAAATCATCGATTTTGGTGACTTGCCAGTTTTCGAATCAGTCACAACTTATCCTTGCATTTTAATTGCTGGTAAACCTTCTGCTATTCAGGATTTCTACGTAACCTATGTAAAGTCGCTTCAGTTCGATTCGCTTCAGATTTATGTTGACCAAAACAGGAAAAGCGCAGCTAAAACCAGTCTGGATGATGGAGGATGGAATTTAGGAGACGAAAAAGAACAATCGCTGCTGAAGAAAATTCAGCAGGCTGGTGTTCCTTTAGCTGAATATGTAAAGGGCGCTATTTATTATGGCATAAAAACCGGATTGAATGAAGCCTTTGTAATTAATGAAGTGACGAAAAACCGGTTGATCGGGGAGGACGAAAAAAGTTCAGAGATTATCAAACCTTTTTTAGCAGGAAAGGACATTAAGCGTTATGGCGTCCTCAGAAGCGATAAGTATTTGATTTTTATGCAAAAAGGTTTTACAAACCAACGAGGTAATAAGCCAAGAAGTGGCTGGAAATGGCTGCAACAGAATTATCCCGCAGTAGCAAATCATTTATCTGTTTTCAAATTAAAAGGTATTAAACGATTTGATAAAGGTGAATTTTGGTGGGAATTAAGGGCTTGTGAATATTATCACGAATTTGAGAAGAACAAAATTCTACTTCCAGATATTGCGCTCAGGATGCAGGCAACTTATGACACAGAATCTTATTTTTGTGGCAATACGGCTTACATTATCCCGGTTGAGGATAAGTTTTTACTTGGGATATTAAATTCAAATTTGATTCAATTTTGTTACTCAAAGCTAAGTAGTAGTATAAGAGGAGGTTACCTTCGTTTTATCAGACAATACCTTGAAACAATTCCGGTACAACATGATGAGAATTTAAAAAATCAAATTACAGAGTTTGTAAACCATCTTTTATTATTAAACAAAGAAAAATCACAAGCCCGGCTACACTCAAAGGTTTCACAAATTGAGGGTAGAATTGAGTTTTGTGAAAACCGGATCAATGAACTTGTTTATCAACTCTATGGATTGACCAGGGATGAAATTGAACTCATCGAAAATGTTGTGAAATCGTTGTGATTTTACTTTGTCTGCCAGGAGATATCCTTTTTGAGCAATGGAAGGAAAAATCCCAATCCAATTACAAAAAATACTGCAATAGCCACAATCGAATTCCTCATGCTGCCGGTGATAGCCTCGATAAGTCCAAAACTGAAAGTTCCGGCAACGGTGGCCAGCTTTTCCATTACGTCGTAAAAACTGAAAAATGAGGTGTGATTGGTAGTACTTTCAGGCAACATCTTGGAATAGGTACTGCGGGCAAGCGATTGCGAACCGCCCATTACAATTCCTATAAAAAAAGCTGCAATTACAAAGTTGGTAGCATTTGTGATAAAATAGGCGCCAATGCAAATGAAAATCCAGGCAGTGATTGAAATAATCAGGGCTTTAATGTTCCCAAGTTTGTATGAAATCCTTGCAAAAAGCCATGCGCCAAACATGCCAACAAGTTGAATTACTAAAACCGTTGGAATCAAAACATCATCTGTTAAACTAAGTTCTTTGGTTCCAAATGTTACGGCCATAAACATTACCGTAAGCAAACCCATCATGACGAAGAAAAATCCGGTAAGGAAAAATTTTAGTTTTGGTGATTTGCGAATTTGGTTAAAAACGGCTCGCAGTTCACGGTATCCATTTGACAGGATTCGTGCTCGTTCCATCCTTTTTCTGTAGGTGTATTTTGGTAATCTCGCAAAAGTGATTTGCGAAAAACCAATCCACCAGATAAAAACAGTGATAAACGAAATCCTTGCCGCAAGGCTGGAACCTTCGGGAATGAAAAACCATGTGGGTTTTAAAATCATAAACAGATTGAAAACAAGCAATACAACTCCTCCGAGGTAACCCATTGAATAACCCCGTGCACTAATCCTGTCCTGATCTTGGGGAAGTGCGATGATGGGCAAAAATGAATTGTAAAAAACAATGCTTCCGCAATATCCAAGTGTTCCAAGGGAAAAAGCAATCACTCCAAATTCGATATTGTGTTCGTTGAAGAAAAAGAGTGCGCCGCACGAAATGGCACCAATCAGTGTAAAAGTGCGCATAAAGCCTTTACGACGACCTGTATAGTCGGCCATAGATGACAAAAGTGGCGACATCAGGGCGATGACAAGATACGAAGCGGCAATAGCCCACGAATACAACACAGAATTTACAACTTTTGCCCCGAAAAAGTCAACAGTAAAATCAGCATTTTTGCTGGTCATGGCATTGTAATAGGTCGGAAAAATGGCCGATGCAATGGTCAACTGGTAAACCGAATTTGCCCAGTCATACATAATCCATCCAAGGATGGTTTTTTTATCCCCTTTTTCAATCGCCTTGAAATCGTCTCTGTTTGCCATTCATCGAAAATTTAAAATTGAGCTAAATTACTGTATTGCTTATCAAAATTGCAAATAATTGATAACTTCGTTCATGGCTTTTAAGAAATTAAAAAATTGAAGTTATGAGAATCCGGGATGATTTCAGGTTGAAACAGACCATTTGCAACAATTTTATAGGTAAGAAAATCCTTATCCTGAAAACTGGTTTTATTCCTGTTTTAAATAATCTGATATCCGGAATCCTGAAAATTGTTTTTTTGAACCTCTGCATTGGGTTTTCGTTATTGATGGCACAGCAACCCGCTGACAGTGTTGAAAAACAGAAGGAAGAGAAAATTAAGAAAGGATGGAATTTTGGTATTTTGCCCGTTGTCGGTTTCAATTCTGATATTGGGTTTCAGTATGGTGGATTGGTGGATTTGTACCACTATGGCGATGGTTCGCTGTATCCAAAGTATTTTCACTCGCTGTATTTTGAGGTTTCCAGAACCACGAAGGGAGGGGGAATAAACCAGTTTTTTTACGATTCAGAAAAACTGATTCCCGGAGTCAGAGTGACCGGTGATTTGACCTATCTGACCGAAAAGGCACTCAATTTTTATGGATTCAATGGGTACGAAGCTGTTTACAATCCTGAATGGGAGGACGATAGTCAGGATTCGACCGCTTACAAAACGCGCATGTTTTACAGGCACGAGCGGAAATTGCTAAAAGTGGGAGTGGATTTTACGAGGGAATTTCTGGTGGATAATCTGTTTTGGTTGGCGGGATTGGGATATTTTCATACAAAAACTGCATCAGTTGACCTTGATAAACTGAACAAAGGCCTGAGTGGTGGCGATACTTTACCAGATGTTCCCGGGCTCTACGATGAGTATGTTTTGTGGGGCGTTATCAGTCCTGAAGAAACTGAGCCGGGTTCAAATTCCATTTTCAAACTTGGAATTATTTACGACACCCGCGACAATGAACCCAATCCCAACAAGGGAACCTGGAGTGAAGTGTTGCTTTCCGTTGCTCCAAAATTCATGGGTGATGGTAATTTTGGCTTTACGAAACTGGCTTTAACCCACCGGCAATATTTCCCTATCATTAAAAACAAACTCACCTTAGCCTGTCAGTTGGCTTGGCAAGGAACAATCGGTGGGAAAGTTCCATTTTATCTTCAACCATACATGATAAAATCGTTTGCCAAAACAACCACCATTGATGGGTTGGGAGGTGCGCGAAACCTTCGCGGAGTGCTGAGAAACAGGGTGGTAGGCGATGGAGTTGCTTACGGAAATGCCGAACTCAGGTACAAATTACTCAGGTTTCACTGGATAAAGCAAAATTTCTATCTTGGTTTGAATGCATTTGCCGATGCCGGAATGGTCGTGCAAAAAATTGAGGTGGATAAAAGCGGGATTCCATCCGATGTTGACCTGTCCACCTATTTCAGCAACAGCGATGAAAAACTTCATACATGCGTTGGAGGAGGATTACGGATTGTGATGAATGAGAATTTTATCATCTCCGCCGATTATGGTATTGCCCTTGACAAACGCGATGGAAGATCAGGAACTTACATTGGATTTGGGTATTTGTTTTAATAGTTTCAATTTAAGGTGTATTTTATTCACTAGTGTTCGGGCAATAGGTGGAGATTCCTCGCTACACTCGGAATGACGTGGCTCTGATGGGTTTCGTGGGGTGTTAAGGGGGTGGGAGGCGGCTTCGCCGCCTCCCACCCCTCCCAAAGTAGGCTAACTGTCTGTCATTCCGAACGACTTGTATTGAGTCCCGCACATGCGGGATCGAAATAAGTGAGGAATCCCCCATATCTATTTTTAATTTTTGTCTTCAACAGTGATTTTTTTTAATAAAATTTCCGGATTATTTACATTTGAAAAAAAATTCAAACCATGACACCGATCAGACTTCTTGCTTTTCATGATGCACCGGAAAGCCTTTTCGATAAAGGAAAAGAGCGTTTAAAACAGCTTTTTCAGGGTATTGAATTCGATTTTGACACAAACGACCCTTGTTTGCTCGTTTTCCTGAGCGGTGGTTCAGAACGTGAAGCCCTGAAATACGCCAAAAAGAAGAAATTTTTAATCCTGGCCACCTTCGATGAGAACAATTCGTATGCTGCCGCCACCGAAGCCAAGGCCTGGTTCGACCAAAAAGGGATAAACAACCTGCTTATCAATCTTGATGATAATGAGGAATGCAAACTGGTTGAAAAGTATATCAAGGTAAAAAATGCCTTTCTTAAGCTTGATGGCCAGGTGCTTGGGGTGATTGGTGAACCGTCGGAATGGCTGGTAGCTTCGGTAATGAAAGCAAAAACCTTACGGTCGAAATTGGGTATTCACGTTCAGTATATTGGTTGGGAGGAGGTGATTGATTACAATACATTGACCGCAAACGAGGGATTTCTGAATACTTTTTCCAAATTTAGATTTCCTGGAATTGAAGATGCTGGAAAAGTTTATTCCTCGCTCGAAGAAATTATCCAGCATTACGGGTTGTCAGCGCTCACTGTAGAGTGTTTTTCGTTGGTAAAAAAACATTCGGTTACTGCCTGCCTTACTTTGGCCAGGTT
>Ga0172375_10003535_pt1 | contig 23619 bp, 24 predicted proteins | sample LakKiv1m_FD_114537 | JGI IMG/M metagenome (GOLD analysis project Ga0172375, IMG submission 114537) | Freshwater microbial communities from Kabuno Bay, South-Kivu, Congo - kab_092012_11.1m | ecosystem: Environmental > Aquatic > Freshwater > Lake | place: Democratic Republic of the Congo... | reverse complement strand
TGATAACGTGCTGTCCTAGTTATTTTGACGCAAACCCCCTTGACAGGTTTTTACGAGGAGACCGGATTCATGGCGCGCATCCCCGAAGCCGAGATCGAGCGGCTAAAGCGTGAAATCTCCCTGCAGCGGCTGGTGGAGTCGGCCGGGGTGGCGCTCGTGCGCCACGGCGCTGATCTGCACGGCCTGTGCCCGTTCCATGAGGACGTCGGGCCATCGCTGGTCGTGTCGCCTGCCAAAAACCTCTGGCATGTTGCCGCGCGATCAGAATTGACCATGCTGCGCAAATTGCGTTGACCACCCCATTGCAGCTCATTCTCCCACTCAAACCAAGCAGGTGAAGACGCGTCTCCCTGGTCAATCAAGTCGCGCAGGTCTGGTCAATCTAAACTGCGCAGACACAGGCCAGGGTAGAATTGATTTGGAATAACCCGTAAAAGCCCCACCTACCGCGCTTTGCGCGGTAGCTGCTGATGTAAGAAGGGCCGCTTTGCGGCCCTTCGTCTATCCGGCGATGCGTTGCGCCGCTTGTGCCGAATTGATGATGGCGATGCCCTGGTGGCTTCCCATCGAGAGCAGATCGGCATCGCCGGTGACGATGGTCTCGGCGTTGGCTGCGAGGGCGGCGGCGATGACCTGATCGTCATCGGCGTCGCGGGGCACTGCGCGCGGAACGGCCAGCGGCGACACGCTGATGGCCAGATCGCCATAGAAGCGAATGGCTTCATCGACGGACGTCTGCTGCTGGGCCAGACGCGACGCCAGATGCTCGCGGCTCAAGACGGCGCGCAACTCCGCCACCAAGGCGGGAGATGTATAAAGCTCGATGTCGCCATCGGTGGCTGCCTGAAGCAACCGGAAAGGCAGACCGCCCCAGATTACTGCCGAGACCACGACATTCGTATCGAGGACGAACCTCACGATCCCGACTTCGGATCGCGTTGGCCGGCGGCGCGGCGTTCGGCGCGCACCGCCTTGACCTCGGCGACGATCTCCTCGTCGCTCATCGGCGGGATTCCGGCCGCCTGAATGCGTTCCGCGATGGACAGGAGCTTTCGCCCAGCCTCACGGCGCATGGCCTCTTCCAGCAATCGCTGGATCGCGCTATCGGACAACAGGCCCGCGTTCCTGGCGCGCTGCGCCAGATCGTCGGGCAAGGTCAGCATCAGTTCCGTCATTGCGCCAACTCCTTGTTCAGGTGCGCGCCGCTGCGCGCTTGGTCGATCCCTTGCCGACCGGCTGCACGGCTGATTCCACGCGCTGCTTGACGATCATGGCGTCGATCAGCTTGATGACCGTCTCCTGGTCGTCGACGTTGAAGCCTTCGAGCGCCTTGAAGCGCTCCAGCAACTGCGTGTTGTGCAGCGGCACATTCTGCGACGGGTCGCCGGTCACGAGATAGTCCACCGTCGTCTCCAGCGCCTCGGCCAGCGATACGAGTTTATCGAGTGGCGGAGTATGCAAACCGCACTCGTACTTGTTGAGCTGCTGATAGTTGGCGCCGACGCGCTGCGCCAGTGCCTTCTGGGTCAGACCCTTCTGCTTGCGCAGCTCCTTGAGCCGCGCCGCGAAAGCCTTTCTGAGGACATCGTTTTCCATCATCGTCAGGGCAAGGAATGTCATGGGACGGCCTCAGTGTATGGGGTGGTCTGAAAAACGCATTGACGGCATAGCGTAACACAGATACATAATATCGCGCGAAACGCACAGTCTTTGTGCTTGACACGTTTCCAGGGAGAAAGCGCGATGGCGAGGATTCCAGAGGCAGAGATCGAGCGGCTAAAAAATGAAGTCAGCGTCGAGCGCCTGGTCGAAGCCTCGGGGATCGAACTCAAGCGCGCCGGCAAGGATTTGCTCGGCCGCTGCCCCTTCCACGAAGACGACACGGCGAGCCTGGTGGTCACGCTTGCCAAGAACCTCTGGGGATATTCGGGGACAGACCACGGTTACCCGAAATCAATATCCCCGAAAGTCGGCGCTGGCGATACGGCGATAGTCTGTAGATAGAAGTAAAAAACCTCCCCCACCCGCTGCGCGGGTAGCTGCTGAAAGGCAAAGGGCCGCTGATCGCGGCCCTTTGCCTTTCTGGCTACGTTTGCCCGTCGCCGGTCACAAAGCCGATCGGCCGTTTCTTCGCCGCCGGTGGTGGCGCCATGATCTGGCGAATGGCATCGAGGATGCCGGCGATGGCCTGATCGTGGCCTTTGAGTTTGCGCTCCAGTTCCCCGAGCTTCGTCGCCAATTCGCGGTTCGACGCCAGCATCTCGCGCAAGCGCACGAAGGCCCGCATGACCTCGATGTTCACCGCGATGGCCTGCGGACTGGAGAGCACGGTGGACAGCATCGCCACGCCTTGCTCGGTGAAAGCATAGGGCGCATAGCGCCGGCCGCCCCGTCCCATGTTTGAGGTCATAGATTGTGACCTCAAAGCCGCGAATTCCTCGGCATCGAGCAACACCTTCTGGCCGCGCAGCAGCAGGATCGAATGGGCGATGCGCTCCGAGGGCACCAACATCGTCTGCGCCGGGCTCATCGGTGCGCCCCTTGGCGCGGGCTCCGGCGCTTCGACTTGGCGGGTTTGGCGGCTGGCACGGCCTTGGTTGCCGGCGCTGCGCTGGCGGCTGCGGCCTGGGTCCAGCGCTTCGCATCGTGCATGTGCAAGACGCCGGCGAGTCGTTCCGGCATGTGCCGCCGGCCGCGCTATGCGCCAGGGGTTTGGCACTGTTCGCACGCAACCTGAAACACTTTCCGGTCTTCGAGGCGCACCGCGCTCAGGCGTCCGCCCCAGACGCAGCCGCTGTCGAGTGCGATCAGGTCGGGGCGCAGCTTCAGCCCCAGCGTGGACCAGTGGCCGCAGATGATGGTATGGTCGCGGCTCGCGCGCCCGGGCGCGTCGAACCAGGGAAAAAAACCTGGCGGCGCCTTGGCGGTCTCGCCCTTGGTGCGCAGTTCCATCGTCCCGGCCGCGGTGCAAAAGCGCATTCTGGCCATGGCGTTGACAATGACGCGCAGGCGGTCCGCGCCGCGCAGGCCCTCGTGCCAGGAGTCGGGGGCGTCACCATAGAGCTGCGCCAGAAATTCGCGCCAGCCCTCGCCGCGCAGCGCCGCCTCGACCTCGCGCGCCAGCAGTTGTGCCTTTGCAATGCCCCACTGCGGCAGCAGGCCCGCGTGCACCATCGCCCATTCGCCTTGCACATGCAGCATCGGCTGTTGCCGCAGCCAGGTCAACAAGGCTGCGCAGTCCGGGGCGTCGAGCACTTCATCGAGCGTATCGCTGCGGTGTTTTTTCGCATGCCCGGCGGCGACGGCGAGCAGGTGGAAATCGTGATTGCCGAGCACGGTCAGCGCGGCGTCGCCGAGATCCTTCACCAGGCGCAGGGTCGCGAGCGAGTCCGGGCCGCGATTCACCAGGTCCCCGACGAACCACAGCCGGTCGCGCCTGCGCTCGAAGCCGAAGGTGTCGAGCAGCCGGCGCAGCGCGTCGAAGCATCCCTGCACGTCGCCGATCGCATACGTTGCCATGACTAGAACGCCCGGTCGAACCTGCGATATTGAATCGCCTCCGCGACATGGGCAAGGCCGATCCCCTGGCATGCGGCGAGGTCGGCGATGCTGCGCGCCAGTTTCAGCACGCGGTGATAGGCGCGCGCCGACAGATTGAGCTTCGCGATGGCCTGCCTGAGCAGGCCCTCGGCCGCCGCATCCGGGCTGCACCAGCGGTCGATTTCGCGCGCGGCCAGGCTGCTGTTGGTCTTGCCCTGGCGGTCGATCTGGAGCCGGTGCGCCGCCTCCACCCGCGCGCGCACGGCAGCACTCCCTTCGCCGGCGGCGTGCTTGAGCAAATCTTCCTGCGCCACGGCGGGCACCTCCAGGTGAACGTCGATGCGGTCCATGAGCGGCCCTGAAATCCTGCCGCGATAGCGCGCCACCTGATCCGGCGTGCAGCGGCACTTGCCGCTGTAGTGGCCGAGATAGCCGCAGGGGCAGGGATTCATCGCCGCGATCAACTGGAAGCGCGCGGGGAACTCCGCCTGGCGCGCCGCGCGCGATATCGCCACGCGCCCGGACTCGAGCGGTTCGCGCAGCATCTCCAGCACCTTGCGTTCGAACTCGGGGAGCTCGTCCAGGAACAAAACGCCGTGGTGGGCGAGCGAAATTTCGCCCGGGCGCGGGTCGCCGCCGCCGCCGACCAGGGCCACGCTGGAAGCCGAGTGATGCGGGGCGCGGAAGGGCCGGCGGCGGAACTGCTCGATGCGAAACCCGCCCGAACCGAGCGATTGCAGCGCCGCCGATTCCAGCGCCTCGGCGTCGCTCATCGGCGGCAGTATCCCGGGAAAACGTGCAGCGAGCATCGACTTGCCGGTTCCCGGCGGCCCAACCATGATCAGGCTGTGCCCGCCGGCGGCCGCGATTTCGAGGGCGCGCCTGGCCTGCGTCTGGCCTTTGACATCCGCGAGATCGGGGTAGTCGGGTTGCGTCGCGGCCGCAGCCTCCGCGGTGTAAGGCTGAAGGCTCTCCCGCCGGGCCAGGTGCGCGCACACCTCGAGCAGGGTTTTCGCCGGCAGAATCCGCGCGTCGCGCACCAGGCTCGCCTCCGCGGCGCTCGCGCGCGGCAGCACGAAAGCGCGCCGGCAGCGGTGCGCCTTGTAGGTCATGGCGAGGGCGCCGCGGATGGGCCGCAGATCGCCGGTAAGCGAGAGCTCGCCCGCGAACTCGTAATCATCGAGGCGATTCGCGGGCAGTTGTCCGGAAGCGGCAAGGATGCCCAGGGCGATGGGCAAATCGAAGCGGCCGCTTTCCTTGGGCAGATCGGCCGGGGCGAGGTTGACCGTGAGCCGGCGGGCGGGAAATTCGAAACGCGCGTTGACCAGCGCCGCGCGCACCCGGTCGCGCGCCTCCTTCACCTCGGTCTCGGGCAGGCCGACGATGGTGAAACTGGGCAGCCCGCCGGCGAGATGGACTTCAACCGTGACTTCGGGTGCATCCATGCCGGTAAGCGCCCGGCTATGCAGCACGGCGAGCGACATGTCGCTCAGGCGCCCGGTTTGGAAACCCTGGTTTCCAGCTCGGCGACGCGCGCCTCGAGTGCGCCGATTTGTTCCCGCGAGCGGGCGAGCAGCCGCGCCTGGACGTCGAACTCCTCCCGCGTGACCAAATCCAGCTTGGAAAAAAAACTCGCCAGCAGGGCGCGCAGGTTTTTTTCAGCGTCCCTGGCCGGACTTTGCGCCAGCAGGGCGCTGATCTTGCCGCTCAATTCCTCGAACAGGCGGTTTTGTTGCATGAGCGTCTCCTTATTCTTTTTTCAGTCTATCACGAGAGGTACAACGCACCAGCCGGCGAATCGGCTGATCGCACCGCGGCTGTGCGGCGCGGGAACTTCGCGCACCAGGATGATGCAGGGCGCAGGGTCTGCACCCGGGTGATTTATGCAACGTATTGAAATAACGTGAATAAAAAAGCTGGCATACGACGTGCTAAGGGTTTAAGCGCCAGATGTTTCCTTAACTTACATAAAGGGTAATACCATGCGCAAATTATTGCTCGCTTCGGCGGTGTCAGCCGCGTTTTCCATGCCGATGACCGTTTCGGCCCAGACTGCGCCGGCGGTCGCGCCCGCGGCCGAGCAGTCGCCGCATACATTCAGCGGCAACTTCGGCCTGTTCTCCGAATATCGGTTTCGCGGTATTTCGCAGACCTACAAGCAGCCCGCCATTCAGGGCGGCGTCGATTACTCGCATGCGAGCGGCATTTACCTCGGCAACTGGAACTCCAACGTCAGCGAGGGGGCAGGATTTCCCGCAGGCAACCTGGAAATGGATTTCTACGGCGGCTGGAAAAAGTCCTGGGGTGACTGGGGCCTGGATGTCGGCGCAATCTATTATTATTATCCCGGTACCGATGCCAACAGCACGGTCGGGACCGCGATCACCAGTCCCAAGACCGGCGCCGTTCATACCGGTCGCGTGAACAACAAGGAACTCTACATCGGTGGTTCGTGGAAGTTCCTATCGGCGAAGTACTATCATTCCACCGGCGACTACTTCTCCCAGCCCGGAACCAAGGGCTCGCATTATCTGGATCTGGCTGCGACCCACGACCTCGGCAATGGCTGGGGCCTCAACGGCCACGTGGGCTCCTTCAAGCTGAAGAACTGGTCCATCGGCACCGATGCGACCAACGGCGACTACACCGACTGGAAGCTGGGCGTGACCAAGGACCTGAGCGGCTGGGTGCTGGCGGCCTCCTACATCGGGACCAACGGCAAGGGCAGCTGCGGCGCGACCAATCCGGGCTATTACTGTTTCGCCAACAAACTTCCGTTCGTTGCGGGCGTCGCGACCAAGAACGCCGCCAACAGCACGGTACTGCTCTCGGTGAGCAAGTCCTTCTGATTTGAACCATGGGCCGGAGCGCTGTCGCGTTCCCGGCCCTCCATCGACAAGGGAGTACTCATGAAACTGATTACCGCGATCATCAAGCCGTTCAAGCTTGACGAAGTAAGGGAGGCCCTGTCCGCGATCGGGGTGCAGGGCATTACCGTGACGGAAGTCAAGGGTTTCGGCCGGCAGAAAGGCCACACGGAGTTGTACCGCGGAGCGGAGTATGTGGTCGACTTTCTGCCCAAGGTCAAGATCGAGGCGGCGATCAAGAAAGAAATGCTCGACCAGGCGATCGAAGCCATCGAAAAATCCGCCAGCACCGGCAAGATCGGCGACGGCAAGATTTTCGTATTCGATCTGGCGCAGGTCATCCGCATACGCACCGGCGAGACCGGCGCGGAAGCACTTTAGGGAGAGGTAAAATGAAAAAATTGATAGCTTTACTCGCGTTGTTCGGCGCATGCAGTCTGGCCGCTCCGGCAATCGCGCAGGACAAGCCTGCCGCACCCGCAGCGGAAGCCAAGGCGGCGGACGCAAAGCCGGCCGAAGCCAAGCCGGCTGATGCAGCCCCGGCCGCCGCGGCCGCGGTTGCTGCCGCAGCCGCGCCCGCGGCCACGGCGGCGCCGGCGCCGGTGCCCAACAAGGGCGACACCGCGTGGATGATCGTCGCCACGGTATTGGTGATCCTGATGACCATTCCGGGACTCGCTCTGTTCTACGGCGGGCTGGTACGCACCAAGAACATGCTCTCGGTGCTGATGCAGGTGTTCGTCACTTTCTGCCTGATCAGCGTGCTGTGGGTGTTCTACGGCTATAGCATCGCATTCACCGAGGGCAATGCCTTTTTCGGCGGTTTCTCGCGCTTGTTCCTCGCCGGAATGAACGCCGACTCGACTGCCGCGACGTTCAGCAAAGGCGTGGTGATCCCGGAATACATCTATGTCGTATTCCAGCTGACTTTCGCCGCCATCACGCCGTGCCTGATCGTGGGTGCGTTTGCCGAGCGGGTGAAATTCTCGGCGGTGCTGCTGTTCATGGCGCTGTGGTTTACCTTCGCCTACCTGCCGATCGCGCACATGGTCTGGTTCTGGTCCGGTCCGGACGCATTTACCGATGCGGCGGCGGCCGAAAAGGCCATGGCGACCGCGGGCTGGCTGTTCCAGAAGGGCGCGCTGGACTTCGCCGGCGGCACGGTGGTGCACATCAACGCGGGTATCGCGGCTTTGGTCGGCGCCTACGTGATCGGCAAGCGCATCGGCTACAACAAGGAAGCGATGACGCCGCACAGCCTGACCCTGACCATGGTGGGCGCCTCGCTCCTGTGGGTGGGCTGGTTCGGTTTCAATGTGGGCTCGAACCTCGAAGCCACCGGTACCGCCGCCATGGTGTTCGTCAACACCCTGGTCGCGACCGCGGCAGCAGCGCTGTCATGGTTGTTCTTTGAGAACATGTTCAAGGGCAGACCGTCGATGCTGGGTGCGGCCTCCGGCGCGGTCGCAGGCCTGGTGGCCATCACCCCGGCCTGCGGCTTCGTCGGCCCGATGGGCGCCGTTGCACTGGGGTTCCTTGCCGGAGCGCTGTGCCTCTGGGGCGTGAGCGGCCTGAAGCGCATGCTGGGCGCAGACGATTCCCTCGACGTGTTCGGCGTGCATGGCGTGGGCGGAATCCTCGGCGCACTGGGCACCGGCGTGTTCGCCGCGCCCTCGCTCGGCGGCACCGGCATCTACGATTATGTCGCCAACAAGACCGCTCCCGACTACTCGATCATGGGGCAGGTCATGATCCAGGCGACGGGCGTGATCACCACCATCGTCTGGTCGGGCGTGGTGGCGTACCTCGCGTACAAGATCGTCGACATGTTGATCGGCCTGCGCGTGCCGGAAGAGGAAGAGCGCGAAGGCCTGGACGTGACCTCGCACGGCGAGACCGCCTATCACGCGTAAGCGCAAACGCTCCCGCGGGAGCGGGTTTCGTACAACGGGCATCCGCATGGATGCCCGTTGTTTTTTGGGTGCCCATCCCCGTGCCGCGATGCTGACAGCAGGCAACTAAGCGCTGCGCTTGCGCCTCGGCGGCGTTGCGGAGGCAGCTTTGCGGGTGAAATCGCCGGTGCGGCGCCGCATTCCGGCGAGCGCGGTCCGGCCCTTTGCGGTAAGAAAGGGTTCGACCAAAAGCCCGATGCCTTCGTCCACGTATTTGCCAAGGCCGAAGCGGGTGCGCAGGGCCCAGTGCTTCAGCGCCCAGGCGTGACAGAAGCCGACGTACTGATAGACCAGGAGGTACTCGTTCACCTGGCGCATGTAGCCCCCGGCAATGCAGGCGCGCAGGCAAGCCAGCAGCAAACGGTTGGTCCGGGTCTCGTCCGCTTTCACCAGCGCCCGGCGCTCGGCGCGCAGCGATTTGGTGGAGCGGTAGGCGAGGACGGTCGCCTCGCGCAGTCCGTCGACGATGGTGCAGTAGGCCCACAACGCCATGCACAGCCGCTCGACCGGGTGCTTGACGCCTTCCAGGCGCGGCGGGATTTCCTTTTCGTAGGTCTCGAGCACCAGCTTGAGCGAAAGCAGCAGGATGTCGTCCTTGTCGCCGAAATATTGATAGATCAATCCGGTGCTCACGCCGGCCTGGCGGGCGATCTGCGAAATGGTGGTGGTGTAATAGCCCTTGTCGGAAAACAGCTTGACCGCCGCGCGCAGGATCTGCCCGCGCCGCTCCTCCACCAGCTTGGTGTCGGTGACCAGGCTCGCCACGTGCCCCGGCAATTTCATGGAGAACCTGATTCACCCAAAGGGATATCCTCCTTAATTGCCTTCGAAGACCGGCTTTTGCTTGGCCACGAAGGCGTTGTACGCACGCGTGAAGTCCTGGGTCTGCATGCAGATCGCCTGCGCCTCGGCTTCGGTCTCGAGCGCCTGCTCGATGGTCTGGTTCCACTCCTGGTGCAGGCATTTCTTGGTCATGGAATGGGCGAACATCGGCCCGTCCGCAATGTCCCGCGCAACCGCGTAGGCCCGCTCCAGCAACTTGTCCTTCGGGACGAGCTCATTGAAATAGCCCCAGGCGTGCCCTTCCTGCGCCGTCATCACGCGTCCGGTATAAAACAGCTCGGAGGCGCGCCCGTGCCCGATGATGCGCGGCAGGATCGCGCAGGCGCCCATGTCGCAGCCGGCCAGGCCGACGCGCACGAACAGGAACGCGGTCTTGGCCTCCGGCGTGCCGTAGCGCAGGTCGCTCGCCATCGGAATGATCGCCCCCGCTCCGACGCTGATGCCGTCCACCGCCGAAATGATGGGCTGCGGGCAGGTGCGCATTTCCTTCACCATGTTTCCGGTCATGCGGGTGAATGCGAGCAGCCCGTTCATGTCCATCCTGGTGAGCGGGCCGATGATCTCGTGCACGTCGCCGCCGGAGCAGAAATTGCCGCCCTCCCCGGTCCACACCACCACCCGCACGTCGTCGGCGTATTGCAGCTTGTGGAAAGTGTCGCGCAGTTCCGCGTAGCTTTCCAACGTCAGCGGGTTCTTGCGCTCGGGGCGTCGCAGCGAAACCGTCGCAATCCGGTCTTTGACTGCCCAGTTGAAATGCTGCGGGCGCCACTCGGCGGCTTTGAGTTTGTACATGTGATACTCCAGTCAGTTGGTAAGGGAAAGCGGCGTCTTCAGCCGGCCAGGGTGAGTCCGCCGCTGACGCTGAGGGTCTGGCCGGTGACGAAATCCGACCGGCTGCTGGCGAAGAACAGCACGGCGTCGGCAACCTCCGAGGGTTTCGCCAGCCGGCCCATGGGCGTGACGCGGACGAAGGCTTCGCGGTGCTTCTCCGGCACCGCGGCCAGCAGCGGCGTATCGGTCGGTCCGGGACAAACGCAGTTTACGTTGATATTGAATCGCGCCATTTCCCGCGCAAGCGACTTGGTAAACGCGATCGCCCCGCCTTTCGCGCCGGAATAGACCGATTCGCCGAGACTGCCGACGCGCCCCGCATCGCTGGAAACGGTGACGATCTTGCCCGCCTTGCGCTCGATCATGGCGTCGACGAACGCGCGTGTCACGGCGATCGGGCCGAACAGGTTGAGGTCGATCACCTTGCGCCAGAAGTCGGGGGTGTTTTTCACGAATGGCTCCATCCTGCCCCATCCGGCGACGTTGGCGACGATGTCGACGTGCCCCCGCCGCGCATACGCCGCGAGTTTGAATGCCTTGATCGATTCGAGATCGGTTACATCGAGCCGGATGAAGTCGGCGCCGAACCCCTTGGCGCGAATGGCCGCTGCGCTTTGCTCGCCCGCTTCCCCGGCGATGTCGCCGAGCAGCACGTGCGCCCCCGCCTGCGCCAGTGTTTCCGCGGTCGCCCGCCCGATACCCGATGCCGCCCCGGTGATTACCGCCGTCTTTCCGTCCAATCGCATAATTTGCTCCAGATCATGGAAAAATGTTAGCGCCAAGTAAGCATCCGCAACTTGACTGAATGAACATTCACTCAGTATAGTACAATCAATAAGCAAAGTCAGGCAAGCGGCGCGGGCGACCTTGCCACGCGCGATGCCGTACAATCGACGGCGGATGGTTCATGTGTTCTTGAAAAGGAGTTGGAATTGAACTACGTCGTTGAAATGTGGCAGCAGCCCTCGCTGCCTGTGATCGGTTCCGGGGACCGCTTTCCCGTGCGGCGCATTTTCTGCGTCGGCCGCAATTACGTCGATCACCAGAGGGAAATGGGCGGCGACGGCCGCGAACAGCCGTTCTTTTTCTGCAAGGCGCCGCATGACCTGGCGCCGGTCGAGGCCGGCGAGAGCGGCAAAATCCACTACCCCCCCATGACCAGCAACTATCATTGGGAAACGGAGATGGTCGCGCTGATCGGCAAAGGCGGTTACAAGATAGCCGCGGGGCGCGCCAACGACCACGTCTGGGGCTATGCGATCGGCCTGGACATGACCCGTCGCGACCTGCAGCAGCAGGGCAAGGACGCGGGCAGGCCCTGGAGCTTCGGCAAGGATTTCGACCAGGCCGCGCCCTGCGGGCCGGTCACGCCGGCGAGCAAGATCGGGCACCCGTCCAAGGCCAAGCTCTGGCTCAAGGTGAACGGCGAGTACCGCCAGCAATCCGATATCGACCAGATGATCTGGAGCGTGCCGGAGCAGATCGCGTTTTTGACGCAGTACTACACGCTCGAGGCCGGCGACCTGGTTTTCACCGGCACCCCGGCGGGCGTCGGCGCGGCCAAGGCCGGCGATCAGCTGGTGGCCGGGGTCGACGGCCTGGGCGAACTGCGCGTGAGCGTCGTCGCGCCGCGCTAAACAGCCTGTACCGCGCCGCATGAATGCCGCCGCTTATTTGCTCGCCACCGGCCAGGCCGGTGCGACCGCGCTGGAATGCGGCGCCGAGCGCCTGAGCTATGGCGAGTTGCGCGATGCGGTGGGGCGTGCGGCCGGGGCCTGGCGCGCGCGCGGCTTGGCGCAAGGGGAGCGCGTGCTGGTGTTCGCGCCGGACAGCATTCCCTGGGTGATCGCCTACCTGGGTGCGATCTGGGCAGGGGGTGTCGCCGTCGGTCTCAACTCGCGGCTGTTCGAGCGCGAGCTGGCTATCGTGCTCGCCGAGTCCGGCGCGCGCTTCATCTGGTGCAACGAAAGTTCGCGTGCCATGCTGGAACGATTGCTCGTCGGCGTCGCCGAACCGCCGCAACTGGTCATCGATGCACAATGGGGCGCGGACCTTGCGGCGGCCATCGCGGTTCCCGCCGCGGAATTGCCAGACGACGCCCCGGCGCTATGGGTGTACACCTCCGGCACCACGGGCATACCGAAGGCAGTCATGCACGCGCAGCGCACCGTGATCGGAAGCGCCGATTTTGCCCGCGACATCCTCGGACTCGACGCGCGCGATCGCATTTACGCCTCCTCCAAGCTGTTCTTCGCCTATGCGCTGGGCAACAGCCTGTGCGCGGGCTTGCGGCTGGGCGCCGCGGTGATACTCGACGGCGAATGGCCCACCGCCGAGCGCGTGGCCGGGGTGGCCGAACGGCACCGGCCGACAGTGCTGTTTTCGGTGCCGACGCTTTATCTGAAAATGCTGCAGGCAGGCGTCGCCGCGCGGCTCGCCGCCACCGGCGTGCGGCGCTTCGTGTCGGCGGGCGAAACACTGCCCGCGGCGGTCAGGCGTGCATGGCGCGACGCGACCGGCATCGCGCCGGTGTCGGGTTACGGCGCCTCCGAAACCGTGGTCCTGGTGTTTAATTGCGACGACGATAGCGGCCTGCTCAGGGCCTCGCCGCGGCTCGAATACCGCATGCGCGAGGGCGGCGACGAGGCGGCGCCGCGACGGCTGTGGCTGCGGCATCCCTCGGTCGCGCTGGGATACTGGCAACGCCCCGAGGCCGAGCGCGACAGTTTCGCCGACGGCTGGTTTTCCCCGGGGGACCTGTTCCGCCGGCGCGACCATGGAACGCTGGAGTTTTGCGGGCGCGACGACGACATGATGAAAATTTCCGGGCAGTGGGTCAGCATCCTGCAAGTCGAGCAAACGCTGCTCGGCGCAAGCGCGGGCTGCGTCGAGGGCCTGGCGGCGGTAGGGTTCGACAACCCCGAAGGCCTGGCCTCGATCGCCTTGTTCGTCGTGGCCGCCAAGGGACAGGAGACGCAGGCGCGGGAGCGCATCGCCGCGGGCATCGAGGCCCTGCCCAAACTCAAGCGTCCGCGGCTGGTGAAATGGGTGAGCGAGTTGCCGCTCACCGTCACCGGTAAGCTGCAGCGGCGCAAGCTCAAAGACCTGTATCTCGGGAGCGCGGCATGAGGCGTGATTCGGATAGCCGGGCGCATCGGGCGCGGCGGCTGCGATTCCCCCCGGATCGTGTAGGATTCCACTTGCTTCGATTGCGGGCGCCGGCCATGCCGGCACGGCTTATCGGGGCATTTGGCAATTAGCCGGAGTTTGGAGGAGACCCCGCCAACAGGGCGTGTTGGCATGAACGCTGCCCGAAGGGCGGCGCCGGGAGAAGAGGAGACTGCAATGAAAAAATTGACCGTAACACTGGGGTTCGCCGCGTTGCTTGCGGCGGCGGCGCCGTTCGCGCAGGCGCAGGAAATCATACTCAAGGTGCACCACTTCCTGCCGCCGCCGTCCACCGCGCACGCCAAATTCATCACGCCCTGGTGCGACAAGATCAACAAGGAGTCGGGCGGCAAGCTGAAGTGCCAGATCTACCCCGCGATGCAAATGGGCGGCACGCCGCCGCAACTGTACGATCAGGCCAAGGACGGCGTCGCCGACATCGTCTGGACCCTGCCCGGGTATACCGCCGGCCGTTTCCCGCTGGTGGAAGTGTTCGAGCTGCCGTTCATGATGACCAAGCCGGAAGCCACCGCGCACGCCTTGTGGGACTGGGTCCAGGCCAACGATCAGGCGGAGTTCAAGGACGTGCATCCGATCGCTTTCCACGTGCACGGACCGGGCGTGTTCCATATGGTGAACAAGCCGATCAAGACCCTGGCCGATTTCAAGGGGCTGAAGCTGCGCGCCCCTACGCGCCAGACCAACAAGATGCTGGCCGCATTCGGCGCCACCCCGGTCGGCATGCCGGTGCCGCAGGTGTCCGAAGCCCTGTCCAAGGGCGTCATCGACGGCGCGGTCATACCCTATGAAGTGGTTCCGGCGGTGAAGGTACAGGAGCTGGTCAAGTATCACAGCGAGACCGACGCGTCGCAGCACGCCGTATATACCTCGGCATTCATCTTTGCCATGAACAAGGCCAAGTACGCGAGCCTGCCGGCGGATCTGAAAAAGGTGATCGATGCCAACAGCGGCGCCGCGACCTCGGCCTGGATCGGCAAGGTGTTCGGCGAAGCTGATGTGCCGGGCAGGAAACTATCCGAAAAGAACACCTTTAATATGATTGCCGGAGCCGAACTCGAGGCGATGAAAAAAGCGACCCAGCCGGTGATCGACGACTGGGTCAAGGAGGTCACTGCAAAAGGCGCGAACGGCAAAGCCCTGCTCGACAGCGCCCGCAGCCTGATCCAGAAGTACAGCAAGTAGACGACTCGACCCGCGGCGGCGGGCATGCGTGCGCACCGCCGCCGCCGGCTTTCGGCATCGACCTTTGGGAGGAGGAGAGTTGTGCTGCGACTACGTATCGGCATCGAGGCAGCGCAAGGCGCAATCGCCGGTCATGCCTGATCGAGCGAGGCATCGGCCAGGTGCGCCTGAGCAACGGATGGAAGCATGACTGAAGCACTAGCGGGCGCGGGCCAGGACGCCGTGGGCAAATGGCTGGGACGGATCTGCCGCTGGTTCGCCGTGGTCGGCGGCGTAGTGCTGGTGGCCATGACCCTGATGTCGGTCGGCAGCATTGCCGGCCGCAGCCTGTTCGGCAAGCCCATTCCCGGCGATTTCGAGCTGATCCAGATTGGTTGCGCCATTTGCGTGGCCGCTTTCCTGCCCTGGTGCCAGATGCAGGGCGGCAACATCATCGTCGATTTTTTTACCGTGCGCGTAGGTGCGCGGGCGCAGGCCTGGCTGGATGTCTTCGGCGCCTTGCTGCTGGCGGCGGTGATGCTGCTGGTTGCCTGGCGCACCGGCGTCGGCGCGCTTACCGTCAAGGCCTCGGGTGAAACCTCGATGATCATGGGTTTCCCCAGCTGGATCGGCTACGCTTTCATGGTGCCGGGATTCGCGCTCACCGCGGTCGTCGGGCTGCACACTGCCTATCAGGCCTGGCGCGGGAAACAAGCATGAGCGGACTCGGCATAGGCCTCAGCATGTTCGGTGGCATGCTCGCGTTGATGGCCTTGCGCGTGCCGATTGCGATTTCCATGTTCGTGCCCGGGGCGGTCGGTTATGTCGTGCTGGCGGGCGATGCCGCGCTGCTCAATCATCTGAAAGGCATGGCCTACGCGCGCTACTCGGTCTACGACCTGTCGGTGATCCCGCTGTTCCTGCTGATGGGCGAGTTTGCGACCAAGGGCGGGCTGTCGCGCGCGCTATTCAAATGCGGCAACGCGCTGCTCGGGCATTTTCGCGGCGGCATGGCCATGGCCGCGATCCTCGCCTGTGCCGCGTTCGGCGCGGTGTGCGGCTCCTCGGTGGCGACCGCGGCGACGGTGGGGCAGGTGGCGCTGCCGGAGATGCGGCGCTACAACTACTCCGGGCGGCTCGCCACCGCGACCCTGGCGGCGGGCGGAACGCTGGGCATACTCGTCCCGCCCTCGGTGGTGCTGGTGGTCTATGCCATCCTGACCGAGCAGAACATCGCCAAGCTGTTCGCCGCGGCCTTCATCCCCGGCTTCATCGCCGCGGCCGGCTACATCGCGGCGATCGCCGTCTACGTGCGCCTTTATCCCGGCCACGGCCCGGCGCAGCCGCGCCACGGCAAGGCCGAGCTGCTGGCGAGCCTGGTCGACGTATGGCCGGTGGCGGCGATCTTCTTCGTGGTGTTCGGCGGCATTTACGGCGGCATTTTCACCCCGACGGAGGGTGCGGCGGTGGGCGCGGCATGTACCTTCTTCACTGCGCTCGCCAAAGGCGAACTGAACGCCGATGGCGTTGCGCGCAGCTGTTACGGCACGGCGCAGACGACCGGCATGATATTCATGATCTTCCTCGGCGCCGACATGCTGAATTCGGCGTTGGCGCTGTCGCAGATGCCGACCCAGCTCGCCAGCGTGGTTTCCTCGCTCGGCTGGCCGCCGCTGCTGATCGTGACCGGCATCCTGCTGTTCTACGTGCTCCTCGGCTGCGTTATGGACGAGCTGTCGATGATCATCCTCACCATCCCGGTGCTGTTTCCGTCGGTGATGGCGCTGGACCTGTGGGGCCTCAATCCGACCGACAAGGCGATCTGGTTCGGCATCCTGGTGTTGTGCGTGGTCGAGTTCGGCCTGATCGCGCCGCCGGTGGGGCTGAACGTGTACGTCATCAACAGCCTGGCGCGGGACGTGCCCATGTCCGAAACCTATCGCGGCGTGGTGCCGTTCCTGATCTCCGACGTGGTGCGCGTCGCGCTGCTGATGTTTTTCCCCATCCTCACCCTGTGGCTGGTGCGCATCATCGCCTGAGCGCTACTGCGCCTGGCGGCAATGGGTCTCGCGCACGAACGCGAGCAGGATGAGCGTGACGGCGAGCCAGGCGAGCATCAGCGCGAAGCCGGCGCGGTAGGCGTCGAAATCGTAGAGCCGGACGCCGTTCGCGATCGTTCCGTCCCAGCGCCGGTCGAGCACCCAGCCCACCGCCGGCTGCATGACCATGCCGCCGAGCATATTGCCCATGTTGGCGATGCCGCCGGCGGTGCCCGAGAGCGCAGCCGGCGCCGATTCCTTGACGATGGCGAAACCCACCATGGCGGAGGCGGACGCGAAACCGGTGCCTGCGAGCAGGCCGACCAGCAGGGCGAGCGGCAGCCCCGGCACCAGCAGCACCACGCACCATCCCGCGGCCGCCAGCAATGCGCCGAGCGCGTACAAGGGTTTGCGCCTGCGCCACCGGTCCGAAAGGATGCCCGCAATCGGCGCGCCGATTGCCCAGGAGACCAGCAACAGCGAAGTGGCCAGGGCCGCCTGCGAAGTCGTGAGCGCGTAGTGGGTGGTGAGAAACGGCACGCCCCACAGGCCGCCGAAGGTGAGCGTCGGGGCGGCAACCGCGCCCGAGATCAGCGACACCAGCCATACATTGCGGGCGGCGAGCGCCCGTCTTATGCCTTCCCCTACCGGGATGCGCTGCGCCGGCGGCACCGAAGCATAGCTCGCATAGCCGCGCTCGGCGGGATCGTCGCGCACCGCGAGCCAGATCGCCGCGGCCAGCAGCCCGGTGAGCAGCGCGGACAGGCAAAGCACCTCGCGCCAGCCGAAGGCGTCGACCAGCAGGCGCAGCGGCACGCCGGCCGACACCGCGCCCAGGATCCCGCAGGCCAGGGCGAGACCGGAGACCATGGCGAAGCGTGACGGCGCGAACCAGTGGCCGGCCAGCTTGAGCATGGCGACGAAGGCGACGCCCACGGAGCCGCCGATCAGCAGCCGGCCCAGTCCCGCCGCAGCGTAAGCGGGGGCCAGCGCAAACAGCAGGGTGCCGGCCGCGGCGACCGCGGCGCCGGCGGTGAGCACGCGCCGCGGCCCCCAGCGGTCGGCGAGCACGCCCGCCGGGATCTGCATCGCCACGTAGCTGTAATAGTAAAACGCGGCGAGGTTGCCCAGCGCCGCCGCCCCGAGCGAAAACTCGCTCATCAGTTCGCGCGTGATCACCGCCGGAGCGACACGCTGGTAAAAGCCGATCAGGTAGAAGGCCGCGCCCAGGCCCCAAACCGTGAAGGCGAGCCGCAGGGGCGGATAAGCCGCCCGGGGTGGATTCAATGTAGACAAGGTGGGCGGCCAATGACGGTTTAGTATCCGGGATCGAACTGATGCGCAATCCGGATTTCGCCGAAAATCGGGTAGTATAAAGCCTCCCCGCACGCATGAGGGGATGTATCCCCTCGTATCGCAACACGCTCCAAATGAACAAAACCGCACAACTCGAACGTCTGCTCGGCGAGCGCATCCTCATCCTGGATGGCGCCATGGGCACCATGATCCAGGGCTACAAACTCGCGGAGGCCGACTATCGCGGTGAGCGCTTTGCCGCTTTCGCGCGGGACCTCAGGGGCAACAACGACCTGCTGTCGCTGACCCGGCCGGGCGTCATCCGCGAGATCCACGACGCCTATCTGGAGGCGGGCGCGGACATCGTTTCCACCAACACGTTCAACTCCAACGCGCCGTCGATGGCCGACTACGGCATGGAAGACCTGGTGTACGCGCTCAACTGCGCGGCTGCGCGCCTGGCGCGCGCGGCCGCGGACGCCAGCATGCACAGGACACCCGGGCGCCAGTGCTTTGTCGCCGGCGTGCTCGGCCCGACCACCAAGACCGCCTCGATTTCACCCGAGGTCAACGACCCGGGCTTTCGCAACATCGACTTCGACACCCTGGTCGCCGCCTACGGCGAGTCGCTGCGCGGCCTGCTCGACGGCGGCGTGGACCTGATCCTGGTCGAGACCATTTTCGATACGCTCAACGCCAAGGCGGCCCTGTTCGCCATCGACTGCGCGTTCGAGGCGCGCGGCAGGCGCTGGCCCATCATCGTCTCCGGCACCATTACCGATGCCTCCGGGCGCACGCTCAGCGGGCAGACTCCGGAGGCGTTCTGGAACTCGGTGCGCCACGCCCGGCCGCTCGCGGTAGGCCTGAATTGCGCCCTGGGTGCGAAACTGATGCGGCCGTATATCGAGGAGCTGTCCGGCATCGCCGATGCCTACGTCAGCTGTTATCCCAACGCGGGGCTGCCCAACCCTTTGTCGGAGACCGGTTACGACGAGACGCCGGACTATACCTCCGGCCTGCTGCGGGAATTCGCCCAGAGCGGTTTTTTCAATATCGTCGGCGGCTGCTGCGGCACCACGCCGGCGCACATCAGGGCGATTGCGCGCTCGGTCAGCGGCGTGCCGCCGCGTCAGCTGCCGCAAATCGAGAGAAAACTGCGCCTCGCCGGCCTGGAGCCGCTCAACATCGGCGACGACTCGCTGTTCGTCAACGTCGGCGAGCGCACCAACGTCACCGGCTCCAAGGCCTTCGCCCGCCTGATCCTCGCCGGCGACTACGGCGCCGCCCTCGCGGTGGCGCGCCAGCAGGTGGAGAGCGGCGCGCAAATGGTCGACGTGAACATGGACGAGGCGATGCTCGACTCGCAAAAGGCCATGGTCACCTTCCTCAACCTGATCGCCTCCGAGCCCGACATCTCGCGCGTCCCGCTGATGCTCGATTCGTCCAAGTGGGCGGTGATTGAGGCCGGGCTGAAATGCGTGCAGGGCAAGGCGGTGGTGAACTCGATCTCGCTCAAGGAGGGCAAGGACGAGTTCGTGCGCCAGGCGAAGCTCGCGCGGCGCTACGGCGCGGCGGTGATCGTGATGGCGTTCGACGAACAAGGCCAGGCCGACAGCCTCGCGCGGCGCAAGACCATTTGCCGGCGCTGCTACGATATTCTCACCGGGGAAGTCGGTTTTCCCGCCGAAGACATCATCTTTGATCCGAATATCTTCGCCATCGCCACCGGGATCGAGGAGCACAACAACTACGCGCTCGATTACATCGAGGCGACGCGCTGGATTCGCGCCACCCTTCCCGGCGCTAGGGTCTCCGGCGGCGTGTCCAATGTGTCCTTCTCCTTTCGCGGCAACGATCCGGTGCGCGAGGCCATCCACACGGTGTTCCTCTACCACGCGATTCATGCGGGCATGTCCATGGGCATCGTCAACGCCGGCCAGCTGGGCGTATACGAGGAAATACCCAAGGATCTGCTCGAGCGCGTGGAAGACATCGTTTTCAACCGCCGGCCGGATGCGGCCGAGCGCATGGTCGCGTTCGCCGACACGGTCAAAGGCGGCGGCAGGGTTCAGGCCGAGGATCTGGAATGGCGCAGGCAAAGCGTGGAGGCGCGCTTGTCGCACGCCCTGGTGAAAGGCGTTACCGACTGGATCATCGAAGACACCGAGGACGCGCGACAACAGGCCGAACGCGCGGGCGGGCGCCCGATCCACGTGATCGAAGGCCCGCTGATGGACGGCATGAACGTGGTCGGCGACCTGTTCGGCGCGGGCAAGATGTTCCTGCCGCAGGTGGTGAAGTCGGCGCGGGTGATGAAGCAGGCGGTGGCGCATCTGGTGCCCTACATCGAGGCGGAGAAGCAGAAACTGGCGCTGGAATCGGGCGAAGCGGCCAAACCCAAGGGCAAGATCGTGCTCGCCACGGTCAAGGGCGACGTGCACGATATCGGCAAGAACATCGTCGGCGTGGTGCTCCAGTGCAACAACTACGAGGTCATCAACCTCGGCGTGATGGTGCCGGCAGGCAAAATCCTGCAGGTAGCGCGCGAGGAGAAGTGCGACATCGTCGGCCTGTCGGGGCTGATCACGCCCTCGCTCGAGGAGATGGCGCACGTGGCGTACGAGATGGAGCGCGAGGGCTTCAGCATTCCGCTCCTGATCGGCGGGGCCACCACCTCGCGCGTGCACACCGCCGTCAAAATTGCGCCCCACTACGGCGGAATTACTGTCTACGTGCCGGACGCTTCACGCGCGGTGGGGGTGTGCTCGAGCCTGCTGTCGGACGACTTGCGCGTAGAGTACCTGCGTTCGCTGCGCGCCGACTACGACAAGATCCGCGCCCAGCACCAGGCGAAGCAGCCCCGGGCGGCGCTGCTCCCGATCGCGCAGGCGCGCGCCAACGCACTGGGCACCGACTGGTCTGCGTACACGCCGCCCGCGCCGAAGATCATCGGCTTGAAGGCGTTTCGCGATTACGACCTGCCCGCAATCGCACGCCACATCGACTGGTCGCCCTTCTTCCAGACCTGGGAGCTGTCCGGGCCCTATCCGGGAATTCTGCAGGATCCGGTGGTGGGCGACGCGGCGCGCAACCTGCTGGCCGAAGGCCAGGCGATGCTGGCGAAAATCATCGCCGAAAAATGGCTGACCGCGAATGCCGTGCTCGGACTGTTTCCCGCGAACAGCGTGGGCGACGACATCGAAATCTACACCGACGAGTCGCGCAGCCGGGTGGCGATGCGTTTCCACAACCTGCGCCAGCAGGCGCAAAGACCTACGGGCAAGCCGAATTACTGCCTGGCCGATTTCGTCGCGCCGAAGCGCTCCGGCGTGAAGGATTACCTCGGCGCCTTCGCCGCCACCAGCGGCATCGGCATCGAGGCGCGGGTGAAGGAATTCGAAGCGCGGCACGACGACTACAGCGCCATCATGCTGAAATCCCTGGCCGACCGCCTGGCCGAAGCCTTCACCGAACATTTGCACCAGCGCGTGCGGCGCGAATTCTGGGGCTATGCGGCCGACGAATCGCTGGATAACGAGGCCCTGATCCGCGAAGAGTATCGCGGCATACGCCCGGCGCCGGGTTACCCCGCCTGTCCCGACCACACCGAGAAGGGCGCATTGTTCCGGCTGCTCGACGCGCCCGGGCTCGGCATCACGCTGACCGAAAGCTATGCCATGTGGCCGGCGGCGGCGGTGAGCGGATTCTATTTTTCCCACCCGGAGTCGCACTACTTCGCCGTGGGCAAGATCGGGCTCGATCAGGCCGAGGACTACGCCCGGCGCCAGGGCCTGCCGCTGCCCGAGATCGAAAAATGGCTGGCGCCGGTGCTCGCGTACGACGCCGTTCGATCCACCACCCCGTGACTTGAGGAGTATTCCATGAGCATCGTCCGCCACCAACCCGCAAAAATCCTGTCCGGCGCCGTCGAGGCGAACGGCATGGTCTATGTCGCCGGCACCGTCGCCGACAAACGCCCGGCTTCGATCAAGGCGCAGACCGAAGAGATCCTCGGCAAGATCGACGCCCTGCTCGGGCGGGCGGGCAGCGACAAGTCGAAGATCGTCTCGGCGCAGATCTGGCTCGCCGACATTCGCACGCGCGAGGAGATGAACCAGGCCTGGCTCGCCTGGGTCGACGCGGACAATTTGCCGGCGCGCGCCTGCGTCGAGGCAAAGCTGGCGGCCGTCGACATGCTGGTGGAGATCGCGGTGATCGCGGCCAAGTAGCGCGGTACCGGAATTGCGCGCAGAGCGTCGTCGTTTTCTGTGCCGCGCTCGCAGGCGGCACGCCGGAGCCAGGCTGGCGCGAGCTGTTGCTGTCTCGCTCTATGCGTTCAGCTCGGCCACGTGAGTCTGCTTCGCTTGACGGCGTGCTCGCCCCATCTGCCCCGTATCACCCGCACGGAGATTGCGTCGCCGACCCGCGTGCGCTCGAACTCGAAGTTCGTGACCTTGAACCGGATTGCGTGCTCATCCCAGCGCGCGTACAGGTAATAGGCGGTCCGATTCCGCCAAGCCGAGGAGCCGGAAACCTCCTTCCTTTCGATCCGGAGCTCCGCGGGCTGCGCGGCGCCCAGATACGCGTTCGAGACTTCGAACATCAGCGACGTTCCCGTCGAGCCGAGCATGAACATGGCGATCCATGCCACCGGAGACGTCCAGATGGCGCTCCAGCCCAGATCGCGCAATGCGTTCTCGGCAATGCCGTAGACTTTTTTCAGGGGACCAAGGGCGTAGCCAAGCACGGCGAGCATTCCCGCAGCCGTCCACAGCGGCGCAAGCGGATGGCCCGCGCTGTTGGGATGTTCCCCCACGTATGCATCCACGGTCGAGGCGAGCCAGGCGAGCGCGATCCACGTGGCCAGCGTGAGCACAACGGGCACCCAGCCCAGCGCCCGGGGCCGGTGCGCATCCGTGCCGTAATGCGGCCCGTGAACGCGCCGGGCCTCGGCTTCTTCCTGCGCAGCCCGCTCAAGCCCGTCGAGGTAGCTCGCGTGCCGGCGCGCCATCTCGTCGTAGCCGAGCGCCTCAAACGAGGCGAGATCGGCGGGGATGTTCCAGCGGAGATTGCTCGTGATGCCCCCGGGGTCTTTGAGTACGGCGAGGCGGCCCGCGACGAACGACTCTGGCTGGAGCCAGGCCTTGTAACGCCGCGACGTGTACACGACCCGATCGCGCGTGTCGATCAACAGCAGGCGCACCCGAAATCGCCAGCCCGGCCGGGAAAGCATCTGGGTGGCCGCAAGATAGCGGGAGTCGTCGGACCAGATGAAGCTCGGATTGCAGTGTTCGATTCTCAGCCCGTCGGAAACCACGAGCACCCCGATGCTGGGATTGCCCATGGAGGACTCCACCGCAGCACCGATGTCCGCCGTGCGCAGCCCATTCGGCGCGGCGGCGCGAAAAGCGGTGCGGAACAGCGGAAGATCGTACACTGCGGCGGCGTCTTTCCGGCCCTGCGCCTCGGCGCGGGCCATGCCCCTGATGAACCACGCCACCAGGAATCCGGCCCCGATGGTCAGGCAACCGCCGATAATATTGTCGTAGCGGCCCTTCTCCAGACCGGAAACGACGAAAGATACGCCCATTGCCACAAACCCCAGCCCGAAAATGACCATGCCCAGGATGACGATCCACGATGGGCGCTGTTGCGGGTCTTTCTGAGGAGATTCGTTCGCCATGGAGGAGTACCTAATTTAGGTCGGCCATGAAATCGGAACGGCTTGCAGGCTCGGCGCCGTCCGGTGTTTGAATCGGCCAGGACTGCTTACCATGATTATTCCATTTCGTTCGGCAATGCATCGCGCGCGGGCGAACGGAGCGAGCGGTAATTTGACGCCCAACGTAGAAGTCACCGGCGCTGCGCGGCTTTATCGCGCAGCGTCCAGCGACCGAAGGG
>Ga0172375_10003533_pt1 | contig 23627 bp, 16 predicted proteins | sample LakKiv1m_FD_114537 | JGI IMG/M metagenome (GOLD analysis project Ga0172375, IMG submission 114537) | Freshwater microbial communities from Kabuno Bay, South-Kivu, Congo - kab_092012_11.1m | ecosystem: Environmental > Aquatic > Freshwater > Lake | place: Democratic Republic of the Congo... | reverse complement strand
GCCACCGGGGTCTTCATCGATACCGATGCCGAAGAGGTTTACGGGACACCCGGCCAGGCCGCCTACAGCGCCGGGCCGACGATGGTACCGCACAGCATCAGCCGGCTCGCCTACGTCTTGCGTGTCACCGATCTGCCGCTGATGGGCATCGGCGGCATCTACACGGCGGAAGACGTGGTGCGCTATCTCATGCTCGGGTGCACGGCGGTGCAGGTGTGCAGCGCCGCCTATTTCAAGGGCCACAAGGTATTTCAGGAGATCATCGACGGCCTGAAGGGCTGGATGGAGCAGCACGGCTACACACGCATCGATCAATTCCGCGGCAAGCTGCTCGACGACATCAGTTGCATCAAGGGCGAGTGGGGAGAGAAGTACGGCTACCGGCTGCCGGCTCCCGAGACGGGCATGCTGCTGTGGGATCAGAATCCTTCGCAGGTGGTGGTCGGCGTCAACATGGAAACCTGCACGCTGTGCGACGTCTGCGACACCATGTGTCTTTACGACGTCATTCACGTGGACCACGACGAGAAACAGGTAAAGCTCGACACTACCCGTTGTATCGGCTGCGGAATGTGCGTGGGAATGTGCCCGGAAAATCCCGGGACCCTCTACCTCGAAGACCAGCGCAGCGGAGTGCGGATCTGGGACGCCGTAGGCATGTCGGACGCCTTCAAGAAGAAGGCCAGCGGCGGATACGACGCGGCATGAGCCGCGATCGTCGTGCAGTCGGCTCGCGGCGCGGCGCTCCGAGCCGCTGACGCAGGGGAGGTGCGCCGGTGTGCGACGCAGACAGCGTATCGCGAGACTCCGGTTCCTCGTATGAGGACGAGTTGCGCGCTGTGGCCGAGGCCGTTACCTCTACGGTGCAGCGATACCAGCACCGAGCGGACATGCTCATCCAGATGCTGCTCGATCTCCAAGAGCGCTTCCGGTGGCTGCCTCAGGAACTGCTAGTCGAGTTGAGCCGGCAGGCCGGCGTTCCGCTGGCACGGATCTACCGCATCGTCACCTTCTACGAAGCCTTCAGCCTCGCGCCGAAGGGAAGGCACGTCGTGCGTGTGTGCACCGGAACCGCGTGCCAAGTGCGCGGAGCCTCTCTGGTGGTCAAGGTGGCCGAGCAACTGCTCGAGGTCGCGGTCGGCGGAGCGACCAGCGACCTCGAATTCAGTCTCGAGACCGTCAACTGTGTGGGCTGCTGCTCGATCGCTCCGGTAGTGCTCTGCAACGAAGTTCACCACGCCAAGGTGACACCGGCAAAGGTCCGCGAGCTGCTGGACCTCTACAAGTAGGCCCATGCACACTGCGGCACCTGCGATCGAACTCGAACGGCGGCGTGACGAGATCAAGCAACGCTTGGACACCTACCGGAAGCGGATCACGGTGTGCACGGGTACCGCGTGTCAGGCGTACGAGTGCCTCGGCGTGTTCGCTGCCATCGAAGAGGAGATCGGCGCCCAGGGGCTCGAGTCGGCAGTGGAGGTACGCAAGACCGGTTGCCACGGCTTTTGCGAGCGTGGCACCTGGGTTGCGGTCCAGCCTGAGGATCTGTGCTATCAGCGCGTGCAGCCGCACGATGCGGCGCAGATAGTCGCGGCTGCAACTGGCAACGGAGTGGTCGAGTCGCTGCTCTACGCCGACCCGGTCAGCAAGACCAAGATCCCGCGCGGCGACGACATCCCCTTCTACAAGCATCAACAGCGCACTCTGCTGGCGCCGAACCGTATCATCGACCCGGCAAACCTCGACCACTACCTGTCGATCGACGGCTACCGCGCGCTGGCGAAGGCTCTGCTGTGCATGACTCCCGAGGAAGTGATCACCGAGATCGGTAGTGCCGAGCTGAGGGGCCGCGGGGGAGGCGGATTCCCGACGGCAAAGAAGTGGCGGACCGCTCGCGACGCGCCGGCCGAGTCGAAGTACGTGATCGTCAACTGCGACGAAGGAGACCCCGGGGCCTACATGGACCGGTCGCTGATGGAGGGCAATCCGCACGCCGTTCTCGAGGGGCTGCTGATCGGCGGGTACGCCGTCGGCGCTTCGCAGGGTGTCGTCTACGTACGCTGGGAATACCCGCTGGCCACCAGGAACATTCAGATTGCCATCGAGCAGGCCGCGAAGGCCGGGTTGCTGGGCAACGACATCCTGGGCTCGGGTTTCGACTTCCACGTCGAGGTGCACCGCGGCGCGGGCGCTTTCGTATCGGGTGAAGAGACCGCCATGATCGCGGCGATCGAAGGCAAGGTCGGCGAGCCGCGGCTGCGCTACGTCTATCCGGCGGTTCGTGGATTGAACGGCAAGCCCACGGTCGTCAACAACGTCGAGACCTGGGCGACGGTTCCCGCCATCGTCGATCGAGGTGCCGAGTGGTTCCGCTCGATCGGTACCGCCGCGAGCAAAGGCACGAAGATCTTTTCACTGGTCGGGAGGCTCGAAAACACCGGGTTGATCGAGGTGCCGATGGGTACCACGCTGCGCGAACTCGTCTACGAGATCGGCGGTGGGATACCGAACCGTCGCAAGTTCAAAGCCCTGCAGATCGGCGGCCCTTCGGGTGGGATGCTGGGGGCCGAGCACCTCGACACGCCGGTGGATTTCGAAGCGCTGGCGGAGGTCGGCGCGATGATGGGATCGGGCGGGATCGTGGTGATGGACGAAGGCGCGTGCGTGGTCAGCGCGGTCCGTGATCTGGTCAGCTTCTGCCGCGACGAATGCTGCGGCAAGTGCACGCCGGGCCGCGAAGGGTTGCGCATTCTCGGCGGATACTTCGACGACATCTGCGGCGGGCGCGCCGACGAGTCGGTGATCGCGGCGATCGAAGATGTGACGCACTTGATGCGCGTGGCTTCGCTCTGCGCTCTGGGAGTGACCGCGATCAACCCGGTCGTGACCAGTCTGCGAGGGTTTCGAGGGGAATACGAAGCACACATCCGGCAGCGGCGCTGCCCGGCCAAAGTCTGTACCGAACTGGTCGAGTACCACATCAGCCAAGTGAAGTGCGACAAGTACTGCACGTCGTGCCTGAGCGGTTGCCCAACGCCCGGCGCGATCGTCGGGCACAAGGGCGTCAGGAAGCGGATCGAGCAGGACAAGTGCATCAAGTGCGGCGTCTGCGAGGAAGTCTGCCCGACGAGGTTTTCGGCTGTCGCGAGGTTCTCCGGCGAGCCGATCCCCGCAGCGTTTCGCAAGGGCCGGTGACATGACGCGAGAGGTTCGACTCCAGATCGACGAGCGGCCGGTACTTGCCCACGAAGGAACGTCGTTGATCGAAGTGGCCAGGCAGATGCGCATCGAGATTCCGTGCCTGTGTTACAACCAACGACTGGAGCCGCAGGGCGGCTGCCGGATGTGCAGCGTCGAAGTCGATGACGGCAGCGGCAGGCACCTGGTGGTGGCGTGCGGGTATCCGGCACGAGACGGCCTGAAGGTCTGGACGCGCTCGCCCGAGATCGACCGCGTTCGCCGCATGCTCGTAGAGTTGGCCGCGCCGCTGGTCGCGCGCGGCGGATGTGTGACCGGCAAACTCGGCCGGATCGCGGCCACGTACCAGGCCAGGCCCGAGAAGTTCGTGCCCAGGTCGGTGAAGGATCCGAGTGGCTGCACTCTGTGCGGCTTGTGCGTCGGCACGTGCTGCGAGGTCGTCGCCGCCGACGCGATCGGTTTCGTCGGCCGCGGCGTCGAACGTCACGTCGTGCGGTTCGCGGCCGGCGGCTGTGATTACCCGACGTGCAAGCAGTGCCTGGCGGTGTGCTTCACCGGCAAGATCGCGATGGAGGCGGACGCGACGGTGTTTCCGCAGGCTTCGATCGACGATTTCCTGGAGCGGCGTGGCGTGAAAATCCACTCGATCCGCTCCCTTCGCGCTTCGACTTACGGAGAAAACTCATGACGCTTTCGCGTAGAACCTTCCTGCGCCGTGCCGGTACGACAACACTGGCACTGGTGCTCTCCGATCTGCAATTGTGCTTCGGCAAGGCCGCCGCCGCGCCGACGCCTCAGGCCGCTACGCCCGCGACGGCGCTGCCCGAACTGCCGCAATACCGCAGCTGGGAGGACGTGACCCGGCAGCAATGGGTGTGGGACAAGGTGGTGCACTCCACGCACACGCGCGCCAACTGCTTTTCGGCGTGCTCGTGGAACCTCTTCGTCAAGGACGGAATCGTCTGGCGCGAGGAGCAGAACGCCATCTACCAGGCGCCCGATGCCAGCGTTCCGGACATGAACCCGCGCGGTTGCCAGAAAGGCGGCTGCTACAGCCAGCTGATGTACGAACCGTCGCGGCTGAAATACCCGATGAAACGTGCCGGAGAGCGAGGAGAAGCGCGCTGGCAACGCCTGGACTGGGAAGCGGTGCTGACGGAAATCGCCGACAAGCTGCTCGACGTTGCGGTCGAGCACGGGCCCGACACCATCGTCTACGACAACGGTACCGGCAATACCGACTTCGGCCCGAGCGCCGGCGGCGAGTTCCGCTTCTTCGCATTGCTCGGCGCCACGATCATGGACTCGTGGGCCGGTGCCGGCGACGCCGCGATCGGGGTCGCTCAGAGCTGGGGCAACTTCGACGCCGACGGCACCTCGGACGACTGGTTCAACGCCGACTACCTCGTGGTCTGGATCACCAACCCGGTCTACACGCGGATTCCCGACGCGCACTTCCTGACCGAAGCACGTTACCGTGGCACCAAGATCGTCTCGATCGCACCCGACTATAACGCGAGTTCCATTCACGCCGACGTCTGGCTCAATCCGAAGGTCGCGACCGACGCGGCACTCGGCCTCGGCATGGCCGGCGTGATCATCGGCGAGCGCCTGTTCAAAGCCGACTACATTCGCGAACAGACCGACCTGCCGTTCCTGGTGCGCAAGGACAACGGACGTTACCTGCGCCAAAGCGACGTCGAGGACGGCGGCAAGGATGACGTCTTCTACGTCTGGGACGAGAAGGCCGGAGAACTCGCGCAGGCGCCCGGCAGTCAGGGGGACGGGACACAAGACCTGAGGCTCGGCGACGTGGTGCCGGCGCTCGCGGGCACGTTCTCCGCGAAGCTCGCGAGCGGACGCTCGGTCGAAGTGCGTCCGCTGTTCGAGGCCCTCGGCGAGCATCTCCACAACTACACGCCCGAGAAGGCCGCGGCGATCTGCGGCGTCGGCGCCGACACCATCCGCAGCGTGGCGCGCGACATGGCGCGCGCGAATTCTGCGATGATCATGGCGTCGTGGGGCTCGTGCAAACACTACCACTCGGACCTGATGCAGCGCACCATGTGCCTGCTGATGGCGCTCACCGGCAACCAGGGAAAGCGCGGCGGCGGACTTCGCACCGGAGCGTTCTACACCATGGACGGTTGGGAGGAACTCTCGGGCGTGCTCGAGGTGCCGCTGCACCTTCGCATGCTGATGAAGCTGGTGACGCCCACCGCGCGCCAGTTCGAAGACGTGATCGACAAGGTAACGCACCAGCACGCGTTCACCGCCAGCCTGCCGTTTCTCTACGTCCACGGCGGTCTGAAAGAGGTCGTGGATCGAGCGGACTTCCACGACCCGGCGCTGCCGCGCGCAGTTGCCGACTACGTGCGCGAGGCGACGGAAAAGAAGTGGTTGCGCGTGTGTCCGCCTGCCGATCGGCCGCCGCGCGTGTACTTCTTCACCGCCGTCAACCCGCTGCGGCGTTGGCCGGCCCCGCAGATCGTCAAGAAGACCCTGTGGCCGAAACTCGAGCTCATCGTCAACGCGAACGTGCGCATGTCGTCTTCGGCACTGGAGTCGGATGTGCTGTTGCCGGTGGCCGCGTACTACGAGAGGGTCGGCATCAAGTACGCGCAGAGCCTGGTGCCGTACGTCGTCTTCGCAGACAAGGCAGTCGAGCCGATGGAGGAGGCGAAAGGCGAGTGGGAAATGTACGGATTGCTCGCGCGCAAGGTTCAGGAGCGCGCCGTTGCGCGAAAACTCGCGCCGTTCCAGGACAAGTACGGGAACTCGCGCGATTACTGCCGGATCTACGACAACTGGACCAAGGACGGCACGTTCAAAGAGGACGACGAGGTCGCGGTGGTCGATCACATCGTCCGGTCATCGCCGGTGACCAAGGGTTACACTTGGAAGGACGCGCAGGAAAAAGGTGCGCTTGCGGTGCAGGCGACCGGAACCTATGCGCCTCACAGCCAGATCTGCAGCGATTACCAGCCCGGCAAGACGCTCTACCCGCACGCGTGGTTCGTCGAGAACAAACAACCGTGGCCGACGCTCACCGGCCGTCAGCAGTTCCTGATCGACCACCCCTGGTACATCGAAGCGGGAGAATCGCTCCCCGTGCACAAGGACGCACCGGCCATGGGCGGCAACTATCCGCTCAGGCTCAGCGGCGGACACACGCGCTGGTCGATCCACTCGATCTGGCGAACCGAGAAGCACTTGCTGCGTCTGCAGCGCGGTCAGCCGGTCATGATGATGAACGTCGACGACGCGCTGGCCAGGAACCTTCAGGATCACGACGAGGCGCGCGTGCACAACGACGTCGGTTCGTTCCTGATTCGCGTGCGCCCTTCGCCGTCGGTCAGGCCGGGGCAGGTCGTCGTCTATCACGCGTGGGAGAACTTCCAGTTCCGCAAGTGGATGCAGACGCAGGATGCCGTGCCATCGCCGTGGAAGCCGCTGCATCTGCTCGGCGGCTATGGGCACTTGCGCTACCACGTGTTCGGCGCGGCGCCCAATCACGGCCCGCGCGGCACGCTGGTGGAGGTGGAAAGGGCGAGTTCGTATTGAGCGCCCGGCTGCGGCTGATATAAGATTCGCCAAGGTTGGCGGTCCGGCGGTCCGGCCGCTCGGCGACCGCCGGCCACAGGCTTTCCCGATGACGCAAGTACCTCCCGACCGTCTACTGCCGTACGCCGAGCGGCAGCGCGGCACGCGGCGTTACCTCGAGTTCCTCGAGGATCTCAACCTGTTCCTGGCGCGGACTCCCGATCCTCAAGAGTCCCTCGAAGGTGTGGTGCAGTTGCTGGCCGCCGCCACCGACTGCGAGGTCTGCTCGCTCTACAGTTACGACCGCGAGAGTGGAACGCTGAGCCTGGCCGCCACCCAGGGACTGCCGGGACGCAGCATCGGCCGCGTGGCGATGAGCAAGAGCGAGGGCCTGGTCGGCCTGGTGGTCGAAGAACAGGGGCCGGTGGCGGTGGTCGATGCGCTGGTGCACCCACGCTTCAAGTTCTTCCCGGAGACCGGCGAAGAGAAGTATCACTCGTTCCTCGGCGTTCCGGTCGGCGAAGGTTCGTTGATCCTCGGCGTGCTGGTCATCCAGAGCCGCCGTCGCCGCCGCTTCGATCCCGAAGAAATCAGCCTGGCGCGTGCGGTGGCCGGGCAGGTCAGAGCGTTGATGATCAACGCGCACCTGGCCGAACGACTCCAGCACCAGGAAGAGGAACGCGAGCGCTACCGGCGCGAGATGCAAAAGGCCATCCAGCGTCTCGAAGCGATGGAGGCCTCGAAAGCGCGCGTCGTCAAGGCGGTACCCGAAGGCGCGGTCGTCTACCGTACGGGCTTGGCGGCGGCGCCGGGCTTCGGCATCGGCCGTGCCCACAGGGTCCAACCGCCGGTCGATCTGGACAAGGTCGAACTGGTCGAGGGACGCGGCCCCGAAACCGAGCACGAGCGCTTTCAGGCGGCACTGACTTCTTCGATCGCCGAGATGGAGGAAGCACGGCTGCGCATGCGCGAGCTGGTTCCCGAGGTCGGCGGCGCGATCTTCGAAGCGCTGCGCATGATGATCGAAGACCGCTCGTTCGCCACCCGCATTCACGACGAGGTCGAGAAAGGTCTTTCCGCCGAGAGCGCGGTCAAGATCGTGGTTTTCGATTACGTCGGGCGTTTCGAGGCAATGACCGATGCCTACCTGCGAGAACGTGCCACCGACGTGCGTGAAGCCGGCCAGCGTATGCTGCGCCACCTGCTCGGCATCGACGGTGCGATCGCCGAAGTGCGCGAGAACGCCGTGCTGGTGGCCCACGAACTGTCGGTCACCGACCTCGCGGCTCTCGACCACACGCGCCTGAAGGGCATCGTCACGTCGAGCGGCGGCGTGACTTCGCACGCGGCGATTCTGGCCAAGTCGCTCGGCATCCCGACCGTGGTCGGTGTCGGCGGCGTCTACGAAGACGTGCGCGAAGGCGCCGAAGTCATCGTCGACGGTAATTCGGGTACGGTCTATCTCAGGCCCGGCGACGAAGTAGTGGCCGAGTACCAACGCCTCGACAGTGAGTACCACGAGTTCCAGCGCGGTCTCGAACACCTGCGCACGCTGCCGGGCGAGACCCTCGACGGGCACCGCGTCAGTCTGCTCGCCAACGTCGGGCTGATCAGCGAGCTCGATCTGCTCGATCGCTACGGCGCCGAGGGCATCGGTCTGTACCGCACCGAGTTTCCGTTCTTGTCCTACCGCGAGTTCCCCACCGAGGACGAGCAACTGCGAGTCTACCGGCGTTTGCTGGCGCGCATGAAGGGGCGCCCGGTCACGATCCGCACTTTGGATCTGGGCGCCGACAAGTACCCGCTCTTCGCCGGCAATCCACGCGAGGGCAATCCATTCCTGGGGCTGCGCTCGATACGCATCTCGTTGCAGAACGAAGACATCTTCCTGATGCAGCTTCGCGCCATCGTGCGCGCCGCCGAAGCTGCGCCGCTGCGCATCTTGTTCCCGATGATCACCAGCGTCGAGGAACTGCGCCGTGTGCGCGAACTCTACGCCGAGTGCCTGTCGGACCTGGTCGCCGAAGGTTTCACCGCACCGACGGGGATCGAACTCGGTGCCATGATCGAGGTTCCGGCGGCGGTGCTGCGCGCGCCGCAGCTGCTGCGCGAGGTCGACTTCGTCTCGATCGGCACCAACGACCTCATCCAGTACACGCTGGCCGTCGACCGTGACAACATCAAGGTTGCCTCGATGTACGATCCGCTGCACCCGGCGGTGTTGCAGTCGATCCGCATGGTGGTCGACGCTGCGCACGACGCGGGGCGCCGCGTCGGAATGTGCGGCGAGATGGCCGGCAACCCGGCCTGCACGGTGCTGCTGCTCGGGCTCGGCCTCGACGAGCTGAGCATGGGCTCGCTGTACGTACCGGTGGTCAAGCAGATCATCCGCAGCGTGCGTTACGACGACTCCGCGCGCATCGCCGACGACGTACTGCGTTGTGACACCATCGAAGAGGTGAAAGGCTACGTGTTCGCGGCGCTGCGCGCACGCGGCCTCATCGAACTGGTCGATACGTTCTCGTGAGCCGCACCGGTCGGCGCGGCGGCGTGGTAGCGGGCCGGGAAGCGCCCGGCCGCGTGCCGCCGCGCCAACGCGCAGCTTCGCCCAGGTTGCGCGAGCGCGGGTCGCTTCTCCTTCGAGCCGCAGCCTCGTGGGCTGTTGGCGGCATGGCCGAGAGCTGGCGTCAGCGTCGCCTATTACGAAACTCCCCGCGCAGGCTTCGTTCTGGGGGATCGCCCTGGACTCGTGCCAAGAGGCGGGACCTGCAAAGCCCCACCGGTTTCTGGCTCCGGGGTCGATCCCGGTCGATGGAAAACTGATAGGCAGAATGCGGTCGCTCGAAGCCGGCAGCCAGGCGCAAGAGAATGGAGGCGCGTGCGGAGTCGTCCGAGCGTGTTGGCACGACACCGAATGGAACAGGCAACGTCAGCGCGTCGGATCAAAGCGAGCGTCGCGATGGCAACGTTGCCGCGCCGCCGATGTGGTTTCCATGTGTGGGCGCAACCAGCTAGTTTGTGGGGCATAGCGCTCGCCAAGAGCCACAGCGTGTTGTTGCGGCTACCGCGTTCGCCAACTGACCTTTCCTGGTTTTCCGGCGCGTAGGGAGCTTGACATGTCCGACTCGACGTTACTCGACGCATCGTGCCGTCTGGCTTTGGCGGCCATGTTGCACGATCTCGGCAAGTTTGCGGAGCGAGCGGGCCTTTTTACAGCATCGCCGCAGGTCCCTGCCAACGAGCAACTCTACTGCCCGAAGCACGAACGAGACGGGCGGCTTTGGTATACGCACAAGCACGCCGCGCACACGGCTCTGGCCATTGATTTGATCGAGCCGTTCCTTCCTCGAATCAAGGGAGCGGAAGTCACGCCGTTTGCGGCATGGGGCGCAACCGATGCGGACGATTCGCTGATCAACGCGGCCGCTGCGCACCACAGGCCGCGTTCGGCGCTGCAGTGGGTCGTGGCGACGGCCGATCGAGTGGCCTCAGGTTTTGAGCGTGTCAAGTTCGACGAGTACAACCTTGCGCCGGACGAGGGTGCCGGACGGCGGCTCGATTACATCACGACGCGCCAGCACACGGCTTTCGAGGGTCTCGATCCGTCCGGCACCGCGCGCGGCGCCGCAACCGCAGCTTGGCGATACCGCCTCGAGCCGCTTACTCCCGAGGCGCTGTTCCCGGTCCTTGCGGAGGGCTACGAACGGCCTGATCGCGAAGCGGCAAGAGCCGAGTACCTGAGTCTCTGGAAAGCTTTCGAGCAGGGCTTGCGGAAGGTCCGCGACGCCCACCGTCGAAGTCTTCCGTTGTGGCTGGACCATTTCGATACGCTGTACGCCTGTCACGCCCACGCGATCCCGTCGGCGACCGCCTTCGGCGCGGTGCCCGACGTGTCGCTGTACGACCACAGCCGCGCGACGGCGGCGCTGGCGGTGGCGATCTGGCGGTACCACCACGACCGCGGCGACTCGCCCGAAGCGATCGAGACATCTCTTCGCACCGGAAACGATGACGCGTCGCAGAGGATCCTGCTCGTCCAGGGAGATCTCTTCGGGATCCAGGATTTCATCTTCGCGGCGGGCGGAGAGACGCAACGCAGTGCGGCCAAGCTGCTTCGCGGTAGGTCGTTCTACGCGTCGCTGCTTGCCGAATGCGGAGCGATGACGGTGCTCGACGCACTCGACCTGCCGCCGACGAGTCAAGTCATCAACGCCGCCGGCAAGTTTCGAATCGTCGCGCCGAATACCCCGGCAGCCAGAAGTGCGCTGCTCGACGTGCGCCAACGCGTCGATCAGTGGTTCTTGAAGCACACCTTCGGACAGAGCGGCCTCGGGCTGGTCTGGACCGAAGCGAGCCTGAACGATTTCCGGCAAGGAAGCGCAAAGGACAGCCCGTACCGGGCCTTGCTACGACGGCTGTTCACGCAACTCGAGGATGCGAAACTGCAGCGGTTCGATCTTTGCGCCTCTGCTGCCGCGCCGCCGGTTTTCGAGGGATATCTCGACGCAGTGGGTGCTTCGGGCGTGTGCGCGGTCGATGGGCGCTCTCCTGCCGTGCGGGAGATCAGGCCGGATGTGCGCGTAGGCGAGTTGGCTTTGGATCAGATCGACATCGGCGAGAGCCTGACGCGCGGCGGCCGTGTCATACTCTCGAGAACTCCCCTACCGGGGAGGCGGCTGCGCGTGCCCATCATGGACTGGCACGTGTCGTTGGTGCGTGAGGACGGCGATATGGCACGCATCGACGACGAGGTCGCGCGCGGCGCGCTGGTGCGGGCGTGGGACTTCGATCTGCCGGAGTGCGTCAATGCGCCGCTCTGGAACGGCTACGCCAAGCGTGCGATCAACGCCTATGTGCCCCGCTGGGACTCGGTGCCGAACGAGTGGGAGAAGAAAAAATATCCGACGCAGCTTCGGGAAGAGGGAAACTCATTTGCGAAGGATAGCCTGAAGACGTTGGGTCATCTCGCATGCTCGGGGCGCCAGATCGACGCTTCGGGACGCGCGGTCGGCATCGAAGCGATCGCTACCATGAAGGGCGACGTCGACAACCTCGGGCTTCTGTTTCAGAAGGGATTGCGCGATCCGAGCTTCGCACGGGAAGCCGGGCTGTCACGCCAGGTGAACGCTTTCTTCGCCACGTGGCTGCCCGCGGTCTGCGCGTCGGAAGCTGACCTTCAGGATTGCTACACTGTGTTTGCGGGAGGCGACGATTTCTTTCTGATCGGACCGTGGAAGAGGCAGATCGACCTGGCCCGCCGGATGCGCGGAGACTTTGCCCGCTACGTCGCGGGGAATTCCCGCATCACGTTTTCGGCCGGGATCTCGGTAACAAAACCCGGCCTGCCGATCCGACAACTCGGCCACGCTGCGCATGAGGCGCTCGATGAGGCCAAGGAACGACGGCGGGGAGACGAGCGTGTGAAGGATGGCGTTCGTCTTTTCGACCGCACAGTGGGGTGGGAGACACTGGATCGCCTCATGGAGGCTTCGGCAGATCTGGACCGTTGGCGCGACGACTACGGACTCAGCACGGGCTACCTCTACGACCTGCTTCGCTACGTGGATATGGCAGAGGCTCTGGTTGAGAAGAACGCGCGTCTCGAGAACGCGTTGTGGCGCTCGCACTTCTTCTACAGCACTTGCCGTATGCTGGAGCGTAACCGTAAGATGGACAAGGCCGCGCGCCGAAGCGCGCTCGATGTGTTGGCCGACCGCATTGTCGAGCGTGGGATAAACGTTCACAAAGGCGATTTTCGTATCGCTCTCTACACGCATCTGTACCAACGACGAGATTAGCGAGGAACGAGTATGGCAAACGAGCAGCGACGTGGCCCGGAGCAGAGACAGCCCAGGGCGGCAGGGTATCCGAATAGGGACAGACGCGACGAGCCGCCGAGTGCAACGGCAGAACTGAAGCGTCTATTGGCAACGGTATCGCTCCAGGCGCCGAACGCCGACCTGTTCGACAAGACCGCTCAGGGCGCCGCACGCGAGGTCGCCGCCAATCGGCGCAGAAACAAGCCAACACAGATCCGTAAATTCTTCGACGAGGTCTGTATGTGGGAGGCGAAAGTCACGCAGACCCCGGACCGGTTTGCGGACTACCTGCCGTTCATTCGGATGATGAACGCGAAGGTTGCCTACGCGGAAGGCCGCGAACTGGTCGATGTCAACTTCCGAGAATTGTTCCGACATTGCATCGACAGCGTTGCAGATCTCGCGACGATGCGAAACGCGAAGCTCTTCCTCGAGGCGTTTCTAGGGTTCTACAAGGTCGAACGGCCGAAGGATTGAGGGGGACCATCCATGCAGCTCAGCAAACTTTCCAAGATGACAGGTTGCATCGAACTCGTGACCGGTCTGCACATCGGCAGTGGCAACAACGAGATGCACATCGGTGGCACCGACAATCCGGTGATCAAGAATCCGGTAAGCGGCGAGCCGTACATCCCCGGGTCGAGCCTGAAGGGTAAGATGCGCAGCTTGATGGAGTGGCGCGCGGGCGTGGTCGGCGTTGCCGATGGCAAGCCGCTGGGTTTCAAGCACATTGCGAAGTTGCCGGAGGACAGGTCGGATGCCGGCAAGGCCATACTGAAGCTGTTTGGCGGTGCGCCGGATGCCAATCCGAACGACGAGTTGGTCACAGAAATCGGGCCGACCCGTCTTTCCTTCTGGGACGCGAACCTGGATGCGGGTTGGGTCAAGGAAATGAGTAACAGGAACCTGTTGCTTACCGAGACCAAGATGGAGAACTCGATCGATCGTATCCGAGGCGTCGCAGAGAACCCCCGCAATACGGAGCGGGTTCCGGCGGGCGCGAAGTTCCGGTTCAACCTGACTGTCCGCGTTCACGACGGCGAAGATCTCATCCAAGAGGTGTTGGTGGGGCTGCGACTCGTGGAGTTGACTGGCCTCGGAGGATCCGGCTCACGCGGCTACGGCAAGGTGTGCTTTACGGGTCTCGAACTCGACGGCACTGGCATCCAATCGCGTTATGACGCCGTGACTCTCGACTGAAACGCTAGAGATGTCGATGCGGACTTTCAGTCTGAGACTCACGCCTCGCTCCGCGTTCGGGACTCCTCCGCGCGGCGACACGCTGTTCGGGCAACTGTGTTGGATGATGCTTCGGCGCCGCGGCCGGATGCGGCTGACCGAACGGCTCGTGGGCTACACGGAAGACCGGCCGTTTGCGGTGGTCTCCGACGCGATGCCCGCCGGGTACGTGCCGCGGCCGCAACTGCCGCTATCTCGCCTGGGTGACGTCGATGTGGAACAACGCAAGGCCCTCAAGGCGCGAACCTGGCTTCCCGTCGCGTCGATCTCGGATCCCACGAAGTGGCTCGAGGAGTCACGTTCCATAAAGACTGCCAAACAGCGATCGCAGCCACACAACAGCATCAACCGCCTCACCGGGATGACCGGTAGCGGCGCGTTCGCTCCGTACCAAATGGACCAGCTCTGGTACACTGAAGCCTCGATGTTGGACTGCCATGTCGTTTACGATCCGGACCGGATCGACGATGCCGAGATAGCGGAATTGTTCGCCGACATCGGGAACGTTGGGTTTGGGCGCGACGCTTCCATCGGGTTGGGAAGGTTCGACGTAGATCGCGGCGATCGCACTCTCTCGACATCGGATGCAACCGCCAACGCCTACCTGACCTTGGCACCGTGTGTGCCACAGGGCGGTGCGTGGCGGTCAGAACAGTGCTTTTATCGGCCGTTCACGCGTTTTGGCCGCCATGGTGCCGAAGCCGCGCTACAGAGCGGCAGTCCCTTCAAAACTCCGGTCTTGATGGCGGACTCTGGTGCGGTGCTCGCGCCGCTGAAATTCACCGCCCGCGCATTCGTCGGCCGAGGTCTGGGCGGAGACGCGAGCCTGTCGAGAAGTATTCCCGAGACAGTGCACCAGGGGTACGCACCGGTGATCGGCATTCGCCTCGCGCACGCGGAGGTGGCGCGATGACCGTCAGATATCTTCGTAGCTACCGGCTGGACATCACCCCGCTCTCGCCACTGCATCTCGGCACGGGAGAGACATACGATCCGACAGGCTACGTCATCGACAGCGGAGCGCTCTGCGCTTTCAACCCCGAGGATGCGATCGCGGCGTGTACGGCCGACGACCGCAAGAAGCTGTCCCACATAGTGTCGAAGCCCGACGGCGGTGCAGTGCTGCGTGAGATACAGCGATTCTTCTTCGAACGACGCGAGCGGCTCGTGCCGCGCGCGTCGCACTTCGTCCCGGTACGAAAGGCCAATGAGGATTACTACGAGCGACGTGTCGGCAAGGAGACCAATCCGGACAGAATGAATCTGTTGGACATCGAGCGTACGGCGTACGACTCGATGACCGGCCGCGCTGTGCTTCCGGGGTCCGGAATCAAGGGTGCGATCCGTACCGCGTTGCTCGACCGGGTCAACGGGGGACGACCCACCGCTAGTGGCGAGAACAACGTTGCTCTTCAGCGCAAGCTGTTTGGATTCGAGCCGGGGAAGTTTGAACTGGACCCGATGCGGTTGATCCAGATCGGTGACGCCTCGCTGCAACTCGCCCCGGGGCTTTCAGCGACGGAGATACGCTTTGCACTGAATCGTAAGAAGAGAAGAGTAGAAAAAGACGGCAACGAAGTCGTGTCGCAAGCGCCGCGCAATAACTTGTCGCAGGTTCTGGAGACGGTCCGCCCTTTGATGGCGAGAGCTTTTCGCGGGCGCTTGACTGTCCAAACATGCGATGGTCTCGGGGAGGGACGCTTTGCGAGCAAGCTGCCGCGCCAAGATCTGCGGTGGGTGGCCGAAGACGTCGCTCGGGCCTGTAGCGAGTTCTACGTGGGACGTTTCGGCAGTGATCTGACGATTCTGAAGAGCCGCCGGTTCGTGGACGCGGATTGGGCGACTGTTGTTGAGGCGCTCTTGCGTGCGCGGAAGAAACAATGCGACGAAGGCCGGGCGTTTCTTCTGCGCGTCGGCCGTCACAGCGGCGCCGAATCGGTGACGCTCAACGGCGTGAGGCGCATCAAGATTCTCCAAGGAGAGGATCCGGCGACCCGGAGGAGGCAATCTAGCGAAGAGCCGGAGGCGAAGACGCTGTGGCTGGCCGGGAACGATCCACAGGCCACGACAGGTTTGCTACCGTTTGGCTGGGTGTTTGTGGAAATCACGCCCGACGGTGCCGAGCCTCCGCCCTGGACGGAGGCGTTCGACCAGCACCACGCCTCAGTGCGCGAATGGCACACAAAGCTCGAGGCGCGAGTGGCGGAACTACGATCGCAGCAGGCCAACGACGAGCAACGCCGTGCGGCGGAAGCGGAGCGAGGCCGTCTCGAAGCAGAGGCCCGCGCAGCCGAGGAAGCACGCCTCGCCGCGATGAGCCCGGAGGAGCGCCGCATCATGAATCTGCGCGTGCGATTCGAACAAGCCAAGCTGCGTCGTGAAACCAAGGCCGGCGGACCGGTGGCCCAATTGTTCAATGAGGCGATCGAGACCGCGCGCAGTTGGGCTGAGCCGGATCGGAAGAAACTCATCCCGCTGTTGGAGGAGATCAACAAGTTCCTCGAAGGTGATCGCAAGAAGCGACAGGCGAAAATCAAGACGTTGGAGTGATGGGAGTGCTGGACGCGAACGCGCTGCCGGCGCTGCTCACCTTGCAGGCGACTCTGCGAGCCGCCGAACCGCAGCGTCTCGCGCCGTTTCTCGGACCGGCGCTGCACGGGGCGCTCGGGCGGGCGATGTATCGGACGGTGTGCGTGTTTGCGCATCGCCAGAGTTGTCCGGGCTGTCCTCTCCAGAATCGTTGCGCGTATCCAAACCTGTTTGCTCCGGCGATGCCCGTGGAACCGACGCTGCAGCAGGTCGGGATCCGGGATACGGCTCCACGGCCGCTGGTGTTGGCCCCGGAGCCGCTGACAGGCGTACGCGCCGGTGGTAGCTGGGAGTTGGCGGCGAACACGCGGATCGGCGTGCGCGTGACGTTAGTCGGGAGGGCGATCGCGGAACTGCCATTCGTCGTGATTGCGCTGCAGAAGGCGGCTAACCGGGGGATCGGAATTGCGACGGACGGTGATTTCACCGACGAGAGCCAGCGCCCCGGCCTCGAACTCGTGAGCGTCGCGACGCAGGATGGCCGCCTCGTCTACGACGGTACCTGCGATCACTACCAGGCGATTGGGCCGGAACCGTTGCCGCGGAGCGATCCACCGCGCGCCGTCGAGATCAACTTCCTTACGCCACTTCGTCTCAAGGTGAACGGTAAGGTGGCGAGCCGCATTACAGCGTCCGATCTGTGTACGGCGCTGGCGCGCCGCGCCAACGCGCTTAGCGTCCTTTACGGCTCAGGCACGCCGTGCATCGACGAGCGAACCATCGACGAATCAGCTGCGAATCTGCACGGTGTGGCGCGGCTGAGTGTTCAACATGTGAGGCGCTATTCTTCGCGGCAGCGAACGCGCATGGAATGGCCGGGACTCGTCGGAACGATGCGGCTTTCCGGCGACGCGCTGGCGGCCGTGTGGTCGCTGCTGGTTTGGGGCGAACAAGCGCAGGTCGGCAAGGCGACGGGCTTCGGGTTCGGGCGTTACGCGCTGCGCGCGGCGGGGGCGGAGGCGGGGGGCTCGGCAGGCCAATAAGAGGTTCGGTACCTGCCAGGTAGCGCGGACACGGCGTCGGGAACTTCGCGGCCAGGATCGTGCATCCGAGAAAACCGGACCGCAGCGTCACAGTGCCGAACGTCTCATGTACGAGCCGCGGGGCGGCCGACGGTGCCGCGGGCGTTCTTGCGCACCGCGCGGACCTGCGTGTCCGGAAGCCTCACGAAGTTTTCTGGGTGGAGCAGACTCGCAACGGAGATGTCTTCGTCCACGGCATCCCAGTGCAGGCCTATACCGCCGCCAATCAGTTCCCAGGCCGCGCGCTGCCGCGGAGTTGCCTGCAGCAAACGCGGAAACCACGCCAAAGGAGCCGAGACCGCGCGGCCGTCGGACAACGTCACGGTCAGCGCATCGCTCGTACACGTTGCGTCGACAGCGAGGACTTCAACGCTTTCCGCTGAAATAGGCATTCCATTTCTCCAGGAACAGTTCTCTGTGCGCAGCGACGAGTCGCTGAATCTCCGTCAGTTCGTCAGCCCGGAAGCCCCGTACCGACGCCAGCGTGACCGGTTGCAGCCAGTACTTCGCATAGCGCTCCGCGTTCGCCACGTGAACGTGTGGAGGCTCGCGTCCTTCCATGCTGAAGAAGAAAAAACGGTATCCACCAATCCTCAGCAGCGCGGGCACGGCCTCAATGTATCGCGGCGGCCGCGGTATTGAAAGGGTAGACTGAAGAACTTCGGTCGGAGTGCCGCGGAGACCGAGCAGTGCGTGGCGGCCTTCCGAACACAACAGGAGAATTCAACATGGCAGAACGTGCATGTCTCAATCCCCTTTGCGGGGAAGCGTTCTTCCGAACGTGAGGATGAGAATGAGAATGAGACCGGGCGGGTGTCTCAATCCCCTTCGCGGGGAAGCGTTCTTCCGAACCGACGACGTAGAGAGCGCGCGGGCTCGCGGCGAGCGGTCTCAATCCCCTTCGCGGGGAAGCGTTCTTCCGAACGGGAGGACACCATGATCCAAATGAGAGTCGCGTCGGGTCTCAATCCCCTTCGCGGGGAAGCGTTCTTCCGAACTGCTTCATCTTAGGGGCCGCGCGCGCTCTGCGCGTCTCAATCCCCTTCGCGGGGAAGCGTTCTTCCGAACAAAGATTGCGCATAACACTTGGCGCTACACTCGCGTCTCAATCCCCTTCGCGGGGAAGCGTTCTTCCGAACCCGCCGTTCCGCGCCGACGATTGGGCGCCTGCGTACAGTCTCAATCCCCTTCGCGGGGAAGCGTTCTTCCGAACAGATCGGGGCGATCCGGGACAAGACAAGCGCCTATCGGTCTCAATCCCCTTCGCGGGGAAGCGTTCTTCCGAACTCAAGTGCGCGTGGCGCGCGGACATCCACGCCGCGAGGTCTCAATCCCCTTCGCTGGGAAGCGTTCTTCCGAACTGATGCTCGCCAGCGGCTACGACCGCGCAAAACACGTCTCAATCCCCTTCGCGGGGAAGCGTTCTTCCGAACGAACTGCGGTTTCCATGTTCACGTCGGAGCGGCGAGTCTCAATCCCCTTCGCGGGGAAGCGTTCTTCCGAACCTTCACGCTGCCGAAAAAGAAAAGGAGGTCGTATGACGTCTCAATCCCCTTCGCGGGGAAGCGTTCTTCCGAACTCCGTTGTGCGTTGGGGGTGCTCTTGCGCCCCGGAACGTCTCAATCCCCTTCGCGGGGAAGCGTTCTTCCGAACCACCAAGGGCGCCAAGGGCGCCAAGGGCGCCAACTGTCTCAATCCCCTTCGCGGGGAAGCGTTCTTCCGAACCGTGCGCGACTACTCGCGCTACTCGCGGGAATGGCATGTCTCAATCCCCTTCGCGGGGAAGCGTTCTTCCGAACTAGAGTACACGGACCGTCCGTAACTCGGCAGTGGTGTCTCAATCCCCTTCGCGGGGAAGCGTTCTTCCGAACGCTGGTACTGCGACAATTGCGAGGTTGGCTACTACGTCTCAACCCCCTTCGCGGGGAAGCGTTCTTCCGAACCACTGGGTACGAGGCGATATGAGAAGCATGGTAGGAGGTCTCAATCCCCTTCGCGGGGAAGCGTTCTTCCGAACCGCCAGGGGTGTGACTATCCGCGTGGCATGGGAGTCTCAATCCCCTTCGCGGGGAAGCGTTCTTCCGAACACGATTGGACCCCGGCCTACAAGGTTGTTGCCATGTCTCAATCCCCTTCGCGGGGAAGCGTTCTTCCGAACCCAGTTCGTCGGCAGCATACGCTCGGCCCATGTTATCGTCTCAATCCCCTTCGCGGGGAAGCGTTCTTCCGAACAGGTCCTGAGTGGGGCCACTGCGGCGGCGATCGAAGTCTCAATCCCCTTCGCGGGGAAGCGTTCTTCCGAACAATATGCTGCCCGGATTGCCTGGCAGCGTTCGACGTCTCAATCCCCTTCGCGGGGAAGCGTTCTTCCGAACCAAGGCCCCTCGACCGCTTCGGCCGAGGGGACATGTCTCAATCCCCTTCGCGGGGAAGCGTTCTTCCGAACTAGATGGATGGAACCGACAATCCCCTGCAAAGCGTCTCAATCCCCTTCGCGGGGAAGCGTTCTTCCGAACGCAAGGCAGGCAACGTGATGGCAGGCAACGTGATGGCAGGCAACGTAACGAGTCTCAATCCCCTTCGCGGGGAAGCGTTCTTCCGAACCTACCCATATCGGCGCGATTGCTCGCGCTGTCACGTCTCAATCCCCTTCGCGGGGAAGCGTTCTTCCGAACGCATGACAACTAAATTGGAATCTTTCCGCTCGCATAGTCTCAATCCCCTTCGCGGGGAAGCGTTCTTCCGAACGACTTGCGCGGCGCCGACTTGCGCGGCGCCGACTTGTCTCAATCCCCTTCGCGGGGAAGCGTTCTTCCGAACCCGGCGCCATCTTGCACGGCGCCATTTTGCACGGCGCGTCTCAATCCCCTTCGCGGGGAAGCGTTCTTCCGAACCCCATAAAATGAAAGTAACTGAGCCTTTAGATATCAGGTCTCAATCCCCTTCGCGGGGAAGCGTTCTTCCGAACGACGCCCAGCGCAGCGATAGGCGCGTGCAGCGATGTCTCAATCCCCTTCGCGGGGAAGCGTTCTTCCGAACACGCAATGGCAAGTACCAACAGCTCTCTCGCGGATAGTCTCAATCCCCTTCGCGGGGAAGCGTTCTTCCGAACCTAAACGGGAATCTTTCCGCTCGCATAGCCGAGTCTCAATCCCCTTCGCGGGGAAGCGTTCTTCCGAACGTGCCCGAAATCCAAGCTGCCTTGGAAGCCTACAGTCTCAATCCCCTTCGCGGGGAAGCGTTCTTCCGAACCTATGTCCGCGATTAGAGATGAGAAAGCGGCGCTCAGTCTCAATCCCCTTCGCGGGGAAGCGTTCTTCCGAACCCATTCCGCCCCCTTCCGCTGGCGATTGCCTAATCTGGTCTCAATCCCCTTCGCGGGGAAGCGTTCTTCCGAACCTCTTGCGTCCCGGGACGCAAAGGCGGCACCTTGCCGGTCTCAATCCCCTTCGCGGGGAAGCGTTCTTCCGAACCACGGCTGCTCAAGAAGGGGAGGATGAACTGATGAGTCTCAATCCCCTTCGCGGGGAAGCGTTCTTCCGAACAAGTGGCGTTCAAGGTTGCAGAGAAGGGCGGCCTGTCTCAATCCCCTTCGCGGGGAAGCGTTCTTCCGAACTCAGATCACGCCCTACAGCTTCGTTCGTCGGGCACCGTCTCAATCCCCTTCGCGGGGAAGCGTTCTTCCGAACGCGGCCTGAGTTTCTACGGACTGGGTCGCTTTCCAGTGTCTCAATCCCCTTCGCGGGGAAGCGTTCTTCCGAACTTGCCGCTACCGTAGCGGCAACCAAGGGCGCGAAGTCTCAATCCCCTTCGCGGGGAAGCGTTCTTCCGAACAATAAGCACCTTTGGCGCCTTTGGCGCCTTGCCACCGTCTCAATCCCCTTCGCGGGGAAGCGTTCTTCCGAACGCGTTCCGGCTGCGCGCCGTGTCCGCGTTGCGGCTCGTCTCAATCCCCTTCGCGGGGAAGCGTTCTTCCGAACACGATGAATCTCAACGGGTTCTGCGGCGACGTTGTTGTCTCAATCCCCTTCGCGGGGAAGCGTTCTTCCGAACTTGTAGTTGCGGGAGTTGGAAGCCCGGGACAGTTCCGTCTCAATCCCCTTCGCGGGGAAGCGTTCTTCCGAACAAGGAGGTCGTATGACCATCGCAACCGCAACCGACATGTCTCAATCCCCTTCGCGGGGAAGCGTTCTTCCGAACCGGCCTACTCCCGCGCCGTTCTACTCTCGCTCGTAGTCTCAATCCCCTTCGCGGGGAAGCGTTCTTCCGAACCGAGTGTGGGTGCGAGACTATCGGCGAGGCGCGTTCGTCTCAATCCCCTTCGCGGGGAAGCGTTCTTCCGAACCCATGCAGATCATTACCCACAACGGCCTCGATTTTGTCTCAATCCCCTTCGCGGGGAAGCGTTCTTCCGAACCTATCGCAGTCAACAACATCTATGGGCACGACTTGCGGTCTCAATCCCCTTCGCGGGGAAGCGTTCTTCCGAACCATTTCCGGCCTTCGAGGGCCGAGTGGGTACGGTCACGTCTCAATCCCCTTCGCGGGGAAGCGTTCTTCCGAACCAAGCTGCGCGGCATTCACCGCGCCAGTACAAGGCCCGTCTCAATCCCCTTCGCGGGGAAGCGTTCTTCCGAACCAAGGGGTACGACCTACTGGGCGTAACGGTATACGTCTCAATCCCCTTCGCGGGGAAGCGTTCTTCCGAACCGCGGCTGAGTTGCGCCGGATTGCTCGGCTCTACAGGTCTCAATCCCCTTCGCGGGGAAGCGTTCTTCCGAACAGTTTCTTGAGTGGAGTTGCCTTATAGAGCTTGGGTCTCAATCCCCTTCGCGGGGAAGCGTTCTTCCGAACCGGTTGGAATCGGTCGAACAGCGGTCTACCGCTACGTCTCAATCCCCTTCGCGGGGAAGCGTTCTTCCGAACCAGGATGAGTTTGCCGGCACGTTTGCTTGGGCACGTCTCAATCCCCTTCGCGGGGAAGCGTTCTTCCGAACAAGGTGGAGCTGCGATATCAGCCGACGCGCAAGGGTCTCAATCCCCTTCGCGGGGAAGCGTTCTTCCGAACAGGGTTTTCAATAACCCTGAGAGTTTACCGGAAATAGTCTCAATCCCCTTCGCGGGGAAGCGTTCTTCCGAACCAAGGTGGATTCTATGGAATTGGGAATACAAGGCGTCTCAATCCCCTTCGCGGGGAAGCGTTCTTCCGAACTGGAAGCGTTAGGCCGGCCAGTTAAGCTGCCGCACCGTCTCAATCCCCTTCGCGGGGAAGCGTTCTTCCGAACCCGGAAACGCCCGCGCAAGTGGCGCGTCGGCGAGGCATGTCTCAATCCCCTTCGCGGGGAAGCGTTCTTCCGAACATGATGGATCCCAACTGCCCGAAGAAGACTGAGGGTCTCAATCCCCTTCGCGGGGAAGCGTTCTTCCGAACCCCCCGCCGAGGAGGGGGAAATCTGCTGCCCAGATTGTCTCAATCCCCTTCGCGGGGAAGCGTTCTTCCGAACCGCCAGATCGAACCCGAAACCGTCGACTACGCTGCCGTCTCAATCCCCTTCGCGGGGAAGCGTTCTTCCGAACACCGCGACCGCGACCGAGTTGCGCCGTGTGGCTCGCCTGTCTCAATCCCCTTCGCGGGGAAGCGTTCTTCCGAACATCGAGGCTGCGGGCCTCGATGAGGCGGTCGCCGTCTCAATCCCCTTCGCGGGGAAGCGTTCTTCCGAACCCACGGGCTTAATTTTGTGATTGATACGAGCGACTGGGTCTCAATCCCCTTCGCGGGGAAGCGTTCTTCCGAACACGCGGCTGCGCCCTGTACATTTCCGCCGACCCGTCTCAATCCCCTTCGCGGGGAAGCGTTCTTCCGAACCATGAAAACGATCCTTGACCGATTCGGCCGCGGCGACGTCTCAATCCCCTTCGCGGGGAAGCGTTCTTCCGAACCCATATCCTCGCCCGACGCTCGATCCCAGAAGGCGGTCTCAATCCCCTTCGCGGGGAAGCGTTCTTCCGAACTTCGACGAGCACGCAGCCGCTCACGTCTGTGAGTTTTTCGTCTCAATCCCCTTCGCGGGGAAGCGTTCTTCCGAACGATACTCGGGTGCGAACCCGACTCGGGTTCGGTTGCGTCTCAATCCCCTTCGCGGGGAAGCGTTCTTCCGAACCTCGCCCTGCACCGTGCCCTGTCGGCCGCCGAGCCGTCTCAATCCCCTTCGCGGGG
>Ga0172375_10003531_pt1 | contig 23638 bp, 25 predicted proteins | sample LakKiv1m_FD_114537 | JGI IMG/M metagenome (GOLD analysis project Ga0172375, IMG submission 114537) | Freshwater microbial communities from Kabuno Bay, South-Kivu, Congo - kab_092012_11.1m | ecosystem: Environmental > Aquatic > Freshwater > Lake | place: Democratic Republic of the Congo... | reverse complement strand
TGCACACCTTTGGCGAGCGCTTCGTGCCGCCGGAAGAAAAGCCCGGCCGCATCCCGCCGGGCAAGGCCAGGTGCCTGAAAGGGACCCCGGCCGCGCCGGAAGAATATCCTGAATCATTCTCCTATGACCTGGCCGGACGGCAGTTGCGCGTCGGGAAAGGCGTCTTCGCCCCGGTGCCTCCCGAGGTGTGGGAGTTCAGCGTGTCCGGGTTTAAAGTGCTCCAGTCCTGGCTGGCCTACCGCATGAAAAAAGGGGCCGGCAAAAAATCCTCTCCTTTGGACAGAATTCGCCCGGAAACCTGGCAGTTCGACGAGGAACTGCTGGACCTCCTGTGGGTGCTGGAACACACCGTGAACCTGTGGCCTGCGTTGGCCCAAAACCTCCAGGACATCCTGAGCGGCGATCTGCTCGTTGCTGCCGACCTCCCGCAACCCCAGCCCGAAGAGCGGAGTGCAAAAGGGCGCCTGCCGCTATACAGTAAATGAACTTTCCTCGAGTTAAGCAAATATTGCTGGAGCAAGCCGCCCGGGATTACCCCATGACCCGGCGCATCCTGGCGCGGCTGCCGGGGGTGCCGGTGGAAGTCATCCAGGACCGGGAGGCCCTGAAGGGCTCGGCCCGAAACCGGGCCTTATGGCTGGCTGAGGCCAAGACCACCCTGCTCCTGGCGGTCCAGAAAGGACCGTTCTGGCGGCCCTGCCCCGGCACCCGGGGCTATATCTGCTGCGGCTACCAGGTGCTCCAGGTGACGGTCAACTGTCCCCTGGACTGCACCTATTGCATCCTCCAGGGCTATGTCAACGCCCCGGCCATCACCGTGTTCGTCAATGTGGAGGATTTGCTGGCGGAGCTTAAGACCCGGTGGGCCGCAACCCCGGACCGGGTCTGGCGCCTGGGCACCGGGGAATTCGGCGACAGCCTGGCCCTGGACGACCTCATGGGCCTCAATGAACTCCTGATTCCCCGGTTCGCCGGCCGGCGGCAGGCCGCCCTGGAGATCAAGAGCAAGTGGCCCCGGCTGGAACACCTCCTTGCCCTGGGCCCCAATCCCCAGGTCATTTTCGCCTGGTCCCTCAATCCTCAGGAGATCATTCCCGGCGAGGAAAAGGGGGCTGCGTCCCTGAAAAAGCGCCTCGAGGCCGCCGGCCGGGCAGCGGCGGCGGGATTCCGGCTGGCCTTTCACTTTGATCCTTTGATCTATTTCCCAGGTTGGGTAGGGGCTTACCAGCGGACCGTGGAGCAGCTCGGCGCGGCGGTGCCTTCTCAGACCATCGCCTGGATCAGCCTAGGAGGATTGCGGTTCTTGCCCCCCCTGCGCCGGCTCATTGTGCAGCGCTTTCCCCAAAGCCGCATCGCCGCCCAGGAGATGGTGCTGGCCCCGGATGGCAAGCTGCGCTATTTCAAGGGTCTGAGGGTGGAAATGTATGCCCGTCTGCGGGAGTGGCTGACCCAGGCAGCCCCGGAGGCGCTCCTCTACCTCTGCATGGAAAGTCCCAGGGTCTGGGCCGAGGTCTTCGGATTCACTCCCGAGGGGGAGGGCCTGCCCCACCTACTGGACGGACGAGTCCTGCCCCACCCTTGAGCCCGACGCATTCAGTTTGACGGCCTTGGCCTTGGCTTTGCGGCTCCCCAAGCCCTCCCCTTGGGCGGAAAAAATTTCTTGCAGGCGCATGCGCACCCCGTAGGCCGTCAAGTGTTCTTGCTCCAGCAAGCGCTTGATGGCCTTCACCCGATCCAGGTCCTTCAGAGTATACTCCCGGCGGTTGGAGTGGGTCCGGGCCGGCTTCAGGAAGTCATCGAAGGATTTTTCCCAGTAACGCAGGGTGGATTTGCGCACCCCGGTAAGCTGGGAAATTTGATCGATGGTGAGCATTAACTCTTCGGAAAGGCTTGATTTTTCCATGACTCTCCTCTCGGCGGGTGACCCGGCCCCCGAGTCAGGCTATCCCGTGCCCCGTCACCCGTGGAAAACAATTTCGCCCCTGGCCGGCTGCCCCCCGGGGCCTGGTTCAACTTCTTTATCAGTCTTGTGAGCCAGTTATTTTTCTTTTCGAGATTTTCGGGGGAAAACTTTAGAAAAATATCCCTGGTCTGATCAGGGTAATTTTTCGGGCGCGCCGGCGGACCGCCAAAGATAAAATAGGCCAATATTTAAGGGGTTGTCGCCCAGGAGGGGAAGGGGGAGGGAGAAAACGCGCCTGGTTCTCCCCAAAAATTTCCTGAGGTTTTTCCTGATCTGTAAAATCGCCCCGGATAGTCAGGTGGAACAGACCCGGCAGTGGGGATCAGGGTGGAGGGTTTTTTCGGTAAACTTGAACTGATCGCCTTTAAAAATCAAGACTCGGCCCAAAAGGGCCGGTCCCAGCCCTCCCAGGATGCGCAAGACTTCCAGGGCTTGCAAAGTCCCCATGATACCCGCCAAGGGTCCCAGCAGGGCAGGGTGGTGGGAGGATGAAGTTTCTTGAGACAGGCACGCCAGGCAGGGGCCCTGACCCGGCCAGAAGGTGCTCAAACGGCCGGTCACCCCCCACACCCAGGCCCGAACCAGGGGAATCTTACGCCTTTTGGCCGCCAGGTTCAAGAGGGACCCCGCCCCGGGGTCATTGCTGGCGTCGATCAGCGCCTGGCAGCCTGCCGTCAGGCGGAAGACGTTATACTCAGAGAGTTTTTTGGCATGGCTTTCCACCATGACAAAGGGATTGATCTCTTTCAGACGGTTTCCGGCCACGGTCGCCTTGACCTTGCCCAGGTCCCGTTCCCGGAGGAGCGCCTGGTGGCTCAGGTCGGCCAGGCTTACTCGGGAGTCGTCCAGCAGGCGAATGGCGCCCACACCCGCGGCCAGGAGATAAAGGGCCGTAGCGGATCCCAGGCCTCCGGCCCCGGCAATGAAAATCAGCGAAGATTTCAGGCGTTCCTGGGCCTCCCGCCCCCAACCATCCAGGGTCATCTGGCGGGAATAGCGGGTTACCTCGGCAGGGCTTAACTGAGTAATGGCGGTTCCTTTCTTCGGAGTCGGACAAAAAAGGGGAGTACCGGGGAATATGGATGAGTCGCGGCAGTCTCTGCCGACCAACTTGCGTGACTGCCTCCTCACTTATTTATATCGGGAGGTCGCCTGACAAACTTTAAATTCCCCGGTACGGCGGGTATAATGAAAAAAGCGGCTTAAAATCGGGGATTCCAAGTGATCAAGTTAGTGGAGGTGAGCAAGGTTTATCACCGGGGGCCTGAGACGATTCAGGCCCTTAACAACATCAACCTGGAGATCGCGTCGGGGGAATTCGTGGCCATCACCGGCAAGAGCGGCTGCGGCAAAAGCACCCTCTTGCACATCATCGGCGGCCTGGAGCCGGTGAGCCGGGGCCGGGTATTCCTGGACGGCCGCGACCTGGCGCTGCTGGTGGAGCCCGAGTTGACCCGGTTCCGGCGGGACCGGGTGGGGGTGGTGTTTCAATCCTTCAACCTGCTGCCCCTTTTGAGCCTGGAAGATAACGTCGCCCTGCCCCGGGTGCTCCAGGGGGCTCATTACGCCCAGGCTCAACGGGAGGCGGCCCAGTGGTTGGAGGAGGTGGGTTTGAACAACCGCCGGCGTCACAAGCCGCACCAGGTTTCCGGCGGCGAGATGCAGCGGGCGGCCATTGCCCGAGCATTGATGAATCAGCCGGCGGTTATTCTGGCCGACGAACCCACCGGGAACCTTGATTCCGGCACCGCCGCTCAGATTCTGGACCTCTTCTCCCACCTGAACCGCCGCTGGGCCAAAACCATCATTCTGGTGAGCCATGCGCCGGAGGCCGGCCAGGCCGCTGACCGGGTGTTCCGCCTGCAGGATGGCCGGCTGATCTCATGAATCCCTGGCTTTTCCGCATCTCGTTGAGCCACCTGGCCCAATATCCCGGGCGCACCATCCTGGGGATTCTGGGCATCGCCCTGGGGACGGCGGTCTATCTGAGCATCTCTCTGGCTGCGGCCAGCGCATTGCAGAGCTTTCAGGCCGGGGTCCGGGCCATGGCCGGCAAGGCCCAGTGGCGCCTCCAGACCCCCGGCGCCCCGGTGGACGAATCGCTGTTCGTCAAGGTGCGGCGACTCCCATCCGTCAAGGCCGCGGCCCCCGCACTAGAATCGGTCCTGGAATTAACCGGCCCCCACCAGGGGCCCGTGCTGCTCCTGGGGATTGATCCCTTCTCCGAGCGCCTTTTCCGGGACTACGAATTCTCCCACGACGCCGGTTTGACCGACGCGGCCTGGACCGATTTCTTTACCCGGCCCGACGCGGTGCTCATCAGCCGGCCCCTGGCTTCCCGGTTGAACCTGAAAATCGGGGAGACGCTGCCGGTGATCGTAGGACCGCGACGGCAGGTTCTGCGGGTGGCCGGGATCTTCACTTCCCCAAGCGGCCTCTATCCCCTGGACGGGGCGGTCTTGCTCATGGATATCGGGCCGGCCCAGGAGATGCTGGACCGGGTGGGGGGGCTGGATTATATCGACGTGATTGGGTCCGGGCCGGCGGCCGCGGTCCAGAAAGAGCTTCAGGAAGCCCTGCCGCCGGGAGTGGAAGTGGTGCAGCCCGCGGCGGAGGCCGGCCGCACCGAGGGTCTGGTGGCCTCCTACCGCCTCAACCTGGCGGTGCTGAGCGCCATCGCCCTGTTCGTGGGCATGTTCCTGATTTACCAGTCCGTCACCCTGTCGGTGGTGCGCCGCCGCCGGGAGATCGGCCTGCTCCGGACCCTGGGCATGACCCCGAACCAGGTGTTGCTCCTGTTTCTAGCGGAAGGCCTGGCCAGCGGCGTGGTGGGGGGCCTCCTGGGACTGATCCTGGGGGTGGGGCTGGCCCGGGGCGTTTTGTCGGTGGTGACTCAGAACCTCACTTCGCTCTACATGCCGGTGGTGGCCCGGGAGATTGGGATACCAGGGGGGCTCCTGCTCCAGGCCTGGGGCCTGGCGGTGTCGGCTACCCTGCTGGCGGCCCTGCTGCCGGCCCGGGAGGCGGCCCGCACCCACCTGCGGGCCGTGTGGCACCGGGAGGAATTGGAAGAAAAAATCGAGAGCCGGGCGGGGCTTTTCTTCGGGTGGGGGTGCGTGGCCCTGGTCCTGGCGGGAGTGGGGGCCTGCTGGAAAATGGGCGATGGCCCCCCCTGGCCTGGATTTATCTCGGCTTTCCTCATCCTCCTGGCCTTCGCCCTCTTTACTCCTCTGGCCGCCCGCCAACTGGGCCGGGGCCTCCAGCCCGCCCTGCGGAAAATCCTGGGCCCGGCGGGGGATCTGGGCTGCCGCTACCTGGCCGGCTCCCTGAGCCGCAGCGCCGTCAGCATCGCCGCCCTGGCGTGCGCCCTGGGGATGCTCATTGCGGTGACGGTGATGATCGGCTCCTTCCGCCGGACCGTGAATGACTGGGTAACCCGCTCCATCAGCGGGGATATTTTTTTCGGCCCCGCAGTCTTCTCCACCGAGGCCTATGACCGGTTCCTGCCGCCGCAGGTCCTGCCGGATTTGCGCCGGGACCCGGACCTGGCCGATATCTACCTTTACCGCTGTATCCGTATCCCCTTTGCCGACCGCTATATCCTGGTCATCGGCGGCAGCTTCGAGGTGCTGGCCCGCCACGGCGGCCTCTGGTTCCGCCGGGGGGACACCCAGGAGATTATGGCGCAGGTGGGGCGAGGGGGCCGGGGTGCAAAGGTCAGGGGCCAGGGGGCAGAGAAAGAAATTTCTGATGATTCAGGGGTGAATAGCGGCCACCGAAAACCGAAAACTGACAACCCAAAACCATCCGTGGTCATCTCCGAACCCCTGGCCGAGACCTTTCATCTGCAAGAGGGGGACGCCCTCACCCTGCCCACCCCGTCGGGACCGCAAAAACTCAGGATCGCCGGGGTCTTTTACGACTATCGCACCGACGGTCCCAGCGTCTGGATGGACATTGACCTCTTCCGGCAATTCTGGCGCGACCCCCGCCTGAACGCGGTGCGCCTCTATCTCAAGGACCCCACCCGGGTGCCCCAGGTGCAGGCCCGCCTGCAGGAACGCTACGGCACCCGCTACCGTCTCCTCACCCTGTCCCACCGGGACCTCAGGAACGGCATCCTGCGCATCTTCGACGAGACCTTTGCCCTGACCTACGCCCTGGAGGGGGTGGCGGTGGTGGTGGCGGTCTTTGGCATCATCACCACTTTTCTGGTGCTCATCATGGAGCGGGAGCGGGAACTGGCCCTGCTCCAGGCCCTGGGCGCCGCCCGCCGCCAAATTTTGGGCATGGTGCTGGTGGAATCGGGCCTGGCCAGCTTCCTGAGTTTTTTCTTGGGGGCGTCGTGCGGTTCGATCCTGTCCTTGCTGCTCATCTTTGTCATCAACAAGGAGGCCTTCGGCTGGACCATCCACCTGTATTTCACCCCGGGCGTCTACTGGCAAACCCTGATCCTGGTCCTGACCCTGGGGCTGGGCGCAGCGGCCTACCCCGCCTGGCGGGCTATCCAGCCCCACCTGGCGGCGATCTTGAAGGAAGAGTGACAGGCAGTAATAATGCAGGGTGGGCCCGGCCCACCATTCCTGGATACGTTGGATTTCGAGATGGCGAATAATTTTTTGAACTATTTTGATAGAACCACGGCTATTTTGGGGCTGGCCACTTCAGTAATTTTGGCATTATACAGCATATTAGTTTTTTTATTCTATATGGTAATAGTACTATCAGCCTGCTTAATCAATTATAAATGGAATATTTTTAACTTTGCAAAATTAAATAAATTTTTAACGAATTTTGCTGTGGTCATTATCACTTTTTTCATTATCACTTTTTTAGGTGAAATATGGTTACAATTATATCCTCATAAATTAACTGCTATCGACGGCGTCGATACCGTGGGAGAATTCAGGGATTATACTTCCAGAGGTTATTTAACGGAGGAGGTTTTTCAAAAGAAACCGGATGTCGTCAGAATCCTGGGGTTGGGGGATTCCTTTTCCATCTACTTGAAAGATCAGGGGAAAAACTATAACGACTTTTTGCAGCAGAAATACCTGGAACAGGGACGGGGGGCGGTGGAGGTCATTAACGCCGGCATGGAGGCGATGGGTCCCGGGTATTACTGGCATATCTTGCGGAAATATGGAGATTTATTTAAACCTGACCTGGTCCTGGTGGGTTTCTTTGTGGGCAATGATTTTCAGGAAGCCGAATTTAACGTCTTCATCGGAAATTTTATCAGCGAGCCTGAAGATCTGACCAAAAGATATGTGAAATATTATCAGTTTCGGCATTGGCGGTTATTCAGGTTACTGAAAAATAAATATGTGCGCTATCAGGAAACTCAAAAGAAAAAACAAGAAACAGGCATTTGGCCTCCTGAACAGATAGGAACCTTTTCCCAGGAAACTTTTCTGGAAATTGCCCAAAAGAAGAGTTGGATTTTTGACAGGACTCAACAGGCCCGATTAAAACAGAAATGGGATGAATGTTCGGTAGTTATTCTGCACATGAAAGACTGGTGTGACCGGAGAAAGATAACCTTAGTCATAGCCGTCCTCCCTGACCAGTTCCAGGTGGACGAAGCCTTAAGAAAAGCGGTTTGGGCCAGGTGCAAAAATCCCTCTAATAAACATCTGGACCTGAGCTACCCCAATGAGCTCATCAAAAATTTTTGCCGGACCCATGCCATCCATTGCCTGGACCTGCTGGGGCCGTTCCAGGATGAGGGCAAATTCCGAACCTTGTATGCCTTGCGGGATACGCATTGGAACGAAGCGGGCAACCGGCTGGCCGCAAACCTCATTTTCCGGTATCTGGAAGCAAATCGCCTGGTCCCGGCCCGGCCGCAACCGTGAACGGGCGGCGTCTCGCGCCCCGGGATTATAGCGATTGCCAAAAGTCTTTTTCGATATGACCATCCGAATAGCATCCAAATCCCCCCTGACCCCCCTTTACCAAAGAGGGGAACTTATTGGAATTAATTTGAAAGTCCCACTTTGAAAAGGGGGATTTAGGGGTTTTAAAAGGGCACCCTCAGAAGAAATTTTTGGCAAATGGTATGAACCTGATAATCGTTTCCGGGAGCAGAGAGATTCGCCGTTCCTGCCGGCGTCTGGATCAGGGATTACCGGGGTCTGGTGACAAGGCCCGCCGGCAATGATAAGCTAAAACCATGTTAAAGCGCACCTTCATCCATCTCCCCGGGGTGGGGCCCCGGCGGGAGACGCAGCTTTGGCGCCAGGGGCTGGCCACCTGGGAGGATTTTCTAGGCGCCCGCCGGGTCCGGGGCCTGTCCCGGGAGCGGCTGGGCCGGCTGAAGGGGGAGCTCAAAAGGTCTCTGGCCCACCTTAAGGACGCCGCCTATTTCGCCGGCCGGCTGCAAGCCGGGGAGCACTGGCGCCTGTTCAGCCACTTCCGGCCGAAGACGGCCTACCTGGACATCGAGACCACCGGCTCCGTCTGGCCGAACCTGGCGGTGACGGTGGTGGGCCTCTACGACGGCGAGAACCTGCGCCAGTTCGTCCAGGGTTATAACCTGGAAAAATTTCCCCCACAGGTGCGCGAGTTCGACCTCCTGGTCACCTTCAACGGCGCCCAGTTCGATCTGCCGGTGCTCCGGGCCTGCTTCCCCCGCTTATGTCTGCCCCCGGCTCATGTGGATTTACGCTTTTTCCTGGCCCGCCTGGGATTCACCGGCGGGCTGAAAAAGATCGAACCCCGCTTCGGCATCCACCGCCCTGAAGAGGTGGACGGCCTGGACGGGTACGCCGCAGTGCTCCTGTGGGAGCGCTACCAGCGGGGGGACCGGCGCGCCCTGGACTTGCTCCTGACCTACAACCGGGAGGACGTGGTCAACCTGGAGGCCCTTATGGACGCGGCCTTCCGGATGGAGCAGGCGCGGCTTTTCCCGGCCAGCCCGACGGAGAAGCGCCTGCGCCAGGCGGCCCAGCCCTAGTGCTGCACTTCATCTTTACAGCGACATAAATTTTCTCCCTTCTCCTCAAAGCACATCCGATTTTCCCTCCCCCTGGAATAGGGTCAGTTATAGGGCGGCCGGTGGCCGAGGTCAAAAGAAACGGCGCACCCAGTGCGCCCTTTAGTAATGCTGTCCACTTAAACCCCGCCCCTACGACGAGAAGAAAGCGCTACCGCGTAACTGAACAATATTGCGCCCTATAGTCCATGAATTATCCGGGCTAACAGATGTTGGACTGGCATCCCCCGCCGAAAGGGGTTGTGGCGAAGATAGCTCGTATCGTAAGATATTCGTATCGTAAGATAAATGTGATAAAATACCACGTGGGGTGATTATGCTCTTTTCTCGTCTGCTGATACCGACCATGAAAGAAAACCCCGCGGAGGCCGAGGCGGTCTCCCACCGGCTCTTACTCCGGGCCGGCATGATCCGCAAACTGGCTGCGGGGATTTATAATTACCTGCCCCTGGGGTTAAAGGTGCTCCGGAAGGTGGAGAGGATCGTCCGGGAGGAGATGGACCGGGCCGGGGCTCAGGAAGTGTTGCTGCCGGCGGTGCAGCCGGCGGAGCTCTGGCACGAGTCCAGCCGCTGGCAGGTCTACGGCAAGGAACTGCTGCGCTTTCAGGACCGCCACGGCCGGGACTGCTGTTTCGGACCCACCCACGAGGAAGTGATCACCGACCTGGTGCGCAAGGAGGTGCACTCCTACCGGCAACTGCCCCTTAACCTTTATCAGATTCAGGTGAAGTTTCGGGATGAAATCCGGCCCCGATTCGGCCTGATCCGGGGGCGGGAATTCATCATGAAGGACGCCTATAGTTTTGACGCGGATGAAGCCGGGGCCGAAGCCTGCTACCGGCGGATGCACGAGGCCTACAGCCGCATCTTCCGCCGCTGCGGCCTCAGCTTCAAGGTGGTGGAGGCGGACTCCGGTCCCATCGGCGGCAGCTTCTCCCACGAATTCATGGTCCTGGCGGACACCGGGGAGGACCTGCTGGCCTCCTGCACCGCCTGCGACTATGCCGCCAACCTGGAAAAGGCGGAAGTCGCCCTGGAGCCGGCGGACCCAGGTCCGCCGGTGGGGGACGGCCCGGAGCTGGTGTCCACCCCCAAGGTGCGCACCGTGGAGGAAGTGGCGGCGTTTCTGGGGGTGACCCCTCGGGACATCGTCAAGACCCTGATCTATGAAACGGACAGCGGCCCGGTGGCCGTCCTCATCCGGGGGGACCATGAGGTCAATGAAGTGAAGGCGAGAAACCTCCTGGGGGTCTCCGACCTGATCCTGGCGGGACTCATCCGGGTCCAGAAACTCACCGGCGCGGAAGTGGGCTTTGCCGGGCCGGTGGGTTTGAAACTGCCCATCTACGCCGACCAGGCGGTGGCCCGGATGCAGGCCATGGTCACCGGGTCCAACCGGGATAATTACCATTTGCGGCGGGTCCACCCGGGCCGGGACCTGAAGATCACCGAGGCGGCCGACCTGAGGACGGTGACGGCCCAGGACCCCTGTCCCCGGTGCCACGGGGCCCTGACCCTCCTCAAAGGCATCGAGGTGGGGCACATCTTTAAGCTGGGCCTCAAGTACTCCAAGGCCCTGAAGGCCACCTATCTGGATCAGGAAGGCAAAGAGCAATTTATTTACATGGGCTGCTATGGCATCGGGGTGAGCCGCATCGTGGCCGCGGCCATCGAACAGGGGCACGACGCCCACGGCATCATCTTCCCCATGGCCCTGGCCCCGTTCCAGGTCGGGCTTATACCCATTGCGGTCAACGACCCGGCGGTCTGGGGGCGCGTGGAGAAACTCCACGCCGATCTGGAAGCCGCGGGGGTGGAAGTGCTGCTGGACGACCGGGACGAACGCCCGGGGGTGAAGTTCAAGGACTGCGACTTGCTGGGATTGCCCCTCCGGGTGGTGGTGGGGGCCAAGGCCCTGGCCCAGGGGGCGGCGGAAGTGCGTCACCGGCGCACCGCGGCCAACACCCTGGTTCCTCTTCAAGAGCTGATCCCCTATCTCAGGGATCAAATCGCGCAGGAAGTGCATGGCTAACAGGATCATCCGCCTCCAAGACATTGTGGAGGAAGTGCAAAGACATAACCCCGAGGCGGACACCAGCCTCATCGAGAAGGCCTATATCTTTTCGGCCAAGGCCCATGAGGGCCAACTGCGCCTGACCGGCGAACCCTACCTGTTCCATCCCCTGGAAGTGGCCTATCTCCTGGCTACCATGGGCCTGGGGCCCATCACCGTTTCCTGCGGCCTGCTCCACGACACGGTGGAGGATTCCGCCGCCACCCTGGACGAACTGGACGAGTACTTCGGGGAGGAAGTGACGGACATCGTCAACGGGGTCACCAAGATCGGCCAGCTGGTCTTCGGCGACCGGCAAACCCAGCAGGCGGAATACATCCGTAAGATGATCCTGTCCATGTCCCACGACATCCGGGTCCTGCTGGTGAAACTGGCGGACCGGGTGCACAATATGCGCACCCTGGGGGCCATGGAACCCGCCAAACAGAAGCGCATCTCCCGGGAGACCCTGGATATTTTCGCTCCCCTGGCCGGACGCCTGGGCATGTTTCGTCTCAAGGCCGAACTGGAAGACCTGTCCTTTTTTTACCTCGAGCCCGAGGCTTATCAACAGATCCAGGAGGGACTGTTCCGGAAGAAGGGGGCCCTGGAGAAGTATAAGCGGGAGATGTGTGAGTTCCTCCGGGAAAAACTGGCGGAGCACCACATCCAGGGGGAGGTGAACGGGCGGGTCAAGAATTTCTACAGCATTTACCGCAAGCTCCAGGCCCAGCAGATCACCCTGGACGAACTCTACGACCTCCTGGCCTTTCGTATCATCGTGGCCACGGTGCATGACTGCTATGAAGCCCTGGGGGTGATCCACGCCCTGTTCCGGCCGGTGCCGGGACGCCTGAAAGACTATATCGGCATGCCCAAGGCCAACATGTACCAGTCCATTCACACCACCGTGATCGGCCAGGGAGGGGAACGTCTGGAAATCCAGATCCGCACCCGGGAAATGCACCGGGTGGCCGAAGAAGGCATCGCGGCCCACTGGAGCTATAAGGAGCGGCGGGCCTACCACGAAAAAGACGCCCAACGCTTCAACTGGCTCAAGCAGATGGTGGACCTCCAGCGGGAATTGAAGAGCCCCCGGGAACTCCTGGAAGGAGTGCGTCTGGAGCTTTACCCCGATGAGGTCTACGTCTTCACTCCCACCGGGGAAGTCAAGGAATTGCCCCGGGGCGCCACTCCGGTGGATTTTGCCTATGCCATCCATTCGGAGGTGGGCGATCGATGCTCCGGCGCCAAGGTCAACGGCCGCATGGTGTCCCTGCGCACGGAACTCATGAACGGCGACACGGTGGAGATCATTACTTCGCCCCACCATCACCCCAGCCGGGATTGGCTCCAGTTCGTCAAGACCACCAAGGCCCGGCACAAGATCCGCCAGTGGCTCAAGATGGCGGAACGGGAGCAGTCGGTGGCCCTGGGCAAGGAGCTGCTGGAGCGGGAACTGCGCAAGTCCGGGACCAGCCTGCAAAAGCTGTTGAAGAACGGGGACGAACTCAAGCAGGTGATCCAGGACCTGTCCTTTGTGGGGGTGGACGACCTGTTGGCGGCCGTCGGGCACGGCAAGGTGTCTCCGGGGCAGGTGACCAGCCGGTTGGTCCGCTTGAGCGCCCCGGCGGTGGAAGAGGAGGTCATCCCCGAGACCCCGGTGAAACGGGGCAAGGAAGAACCCGCCGGCCTCAAGATCAAGGACCTGGACGATATGTTGGTCCGGCTGGCCAACTGCTGCCAGCCCATCCCCGGGGACCCCATTATGGGCTATATTACCCGGGGCAAAGGGGTGACCATCCACCGGGCCGATTGTCCCTATCTGGCCAGCACCGAGACCTTCCGCCACATCCCGGCGGAGTGGGACGGGGCCGGAGGGGGGCCGCCAAAGCTCTACCCCGTGAAGATCCAGGTGGTGACGGTGGACAAGCCGGGCCTGCTGGCCGATATCACCAGCGCCTTGAAGACCGCCGACGTCAACGTCACCCGGGCCTCGGTGGAGACCACCGCGAACAACAAGGGGGTGGCCCAGTTTACCATCCAGGTGGCGGACCAGCACCACCTGGACAAGGTCTTCGGGGCCCTCAAACGCTTGAAAGAAGTAATTTCGGTGCGGCGGATGACGGGGTAACTGCGGGGCTAACGGGTGAGAAGGTCAAAAGGCGAACACGGGGCCGTCGGTTGTGCTTTCCCTCTTCGCCCCTTCGCCTTATTCTCCAGCCCGGAAGAGGCTCAAGGATGGGGAAAAACCGGGTGCCTCAGGCCGGCTTGACCACCTTGCCGGAACGCAGGCACCGGGTGCACACCTGGATGTAGCGGACGGAACCCTGGCACACGGCCCGGACCCTCCGCAAATTGGGCTTCCAGCGGCGTTTGGTGTGGTTGTTGGCATGGCTGACGTTATTGCCCACCTCGGGGCGTTTGCCGCAGATCTCACAGACATAGGACATGACAAAGCCTCCTTAAACTTTTTAAGTTTATAAAAAAATCCCCAGGAAGCAAGAGAAAAAGATGAAATTTTCCGGGAGGGAACATTTAGGGGTTGCAGTCCTGGCGCTCCTGCTCCTGTCGGGCTGGGCGGGCATGGCCGCAGCCCGGAACCCGGACTCCCGGGCCGGAGCGGCCCTGTTTTCTCTCACCGACCTGGGGCCGGTGGACCTCTCCCCCAAGACCGTGGCGGTGGAACTCTACGTTGCCCCGGAGCCGGAACTGGCCGAATGCCGCAACATGCAGGCCCAGGTCTGGGAGCAGGTGCGGCAATTCTATGCCGGCCTGGGGGTGAACCTGGTGGGGGTGGCCGGCCGGCCCCAACCCGGACCCCTGGCCCCGGCCAGGCGCTTGCGCATCGAAATCCTGGCCGACCGGGAGTGGCTGAAGGAGAGTTTTAAGGCCTTTCAGGTGGAGCCGCCTTTCCAGCCGCGCTTCCTCCAGGTCTGCGTGGACAAGTGCGCCTTCGCCCATCTGCAATTATCCATTATCCACGTTTCTTTCCAGCGTTTCCGGCAGGCGGAATTCTCCTCCGACCCCGGGGACGCCGGCCTGAACCGGCGCTGGCTGGCCAACCTGCTGATCCACGAACTGGGCCATTTGCTGGGCCTGTACCACTCCTTTGAATTCGCCAATGATCCCGTGGCCCTGCAGGTTAAGGGGGCCCAGGCCCCCAACTTCATGAGCCACGACATCGACTCCAAGACCCCCCTGGGATTCGTGGATTTCCAGAAGCGCCTGGTCCACAGCTACCTGGGCGGCGGCAAGGTCTTTCAGCAGTATCGGCAGGTCAATTTCGACGCCCTGCGTTACCTGGAATCGTTAAAGCGCCAGAACAATTTCCAGGAGACGCCCCCCCATCGATTGCCCCGGGCCGGCAAGATGTCCTGCCGGCTGAAGCCGGACGGCCTCAAGACCTTCGACGACGACGACGACGAGGATGACGAGGATTGAGAAGGAAGGGGCGCGGGGTAGGACGGGCATTGCCCGCCTTTTGGTCAGAAATCGGAGGGCGGGAAACCGAAGCGCATCAGGCCTTGAGACTTATACCTGTCCTGAAAAGTTCCTTATGTGAATGTGGGACAGCCGCCCTCGGCTGTCCAAGCACAGGTTGAAAACCTGTGCCGCCAATACTTCTCATGCTTGGCGGGTGGGCCAATGGCCCATGAGGAGCTGCTCCGAAAATGTTTCGCGTAGGGCGCGTCTTACGCGCCTAAAATGGTGCGTAAGACGCACGTGAATTTTCGTGGTTTTAAGGGTTCGCGCCGAACCTGAATGGCTTGTTCCCAAGTCCTCTTGGGGAGCCGGGAAAACCAGGCCGAATACCGGAGGGAGAGAACAATATGTCCGGAAAAAAAATCCTGGCCGGCATCTTCGCGGCCCTGGTCCTGTTCAAATTGCTGTTTATCATGATCAGTCCCGGGAAATGGCTGGGCCTGGTGGAGGTGTTCCTCAAGCACTACGCCTTTATCTGGTGGGTTTATTTAGCCTTGATCGTCATTACCGGCTACTATATCTTCACCAGCCTTGATTTAATGGACATCGTGCTGGTGATGTTTTTCACTTCGCTGATCATCGGGGTCGCTCTCATCCCGTTTTCCGAGGCCTGGTTAAACTTGGGGAAGGAGATCGCGGCCCGGGGCCTGGGCAAGGCCTGGATGGCCATGGCGATCTGGGGCGCCCTGGCGGTGGCCGTGCTTTACCGGTTGTGGTCCGGCCCCAAAGGCAGGTGAGAGGAAGGATGTGGCGGGCATTGCCCGCCTTCTAGGATGGTGGGCATGGCCCACCCTACATTATTTTAACCCGCACGTGGGGCGGGGTTTAACCCCCCCACAGTTTCTCGCCAATCAATACGCCAGGGGGCGCAGCAGCCGTCGGGCGGGAAGGCCAAGCGCCTTCCGCCTCTCCCCCTACGGTCCTCCCCAAGAAACCTCTTATTTAATGCTTGAAACACCGCTGCCCGGTGAAGACCATGGCCACCGGCGGGTCGGCTTCGTTGCAGGCCTCGATGACCTCGTAGTCCCGGACCGAGCCGCCGGCGTGGGCCACCGCGGAAATCCCCTGGCGGATGCCCACGTCCACCCCGTCCCGGAAGGGGAAGAAGGCGTCCGAGATCATGGCGGCGCCGATGAGGCCGCCCTTGGCCTGCGCGGTTTCCAGGTCGAGGCTCACTTTGTCCGAGGCGTCCCGCTTGGCCTGGAGGATTTCCAGCTCCAGGTTTTTATAGGGCGTCCCGAACCGCTTGAAACACAGGGCGTCGGCGTACTTGGTGTAGGCCTTGAACACCGCGATCTCCGCCACCCCCACCCGGTCCTGTTCCCCGGTGCCGATGCCCACGGTGCAGCCGTTCTTGACAAAAATCACCGAGTTGGAGGTAATGCCCTGCTCCACCCACCAGCCGAACAGAAGGTCTTCGTACTCCGCCTCGGTGGGCTGGCGCAGGCAGCGGTACTCCCGCCCCTGATGGGTGGCCGCCGCATGCTTAAAGTCTTCCTTGGCCAGGATGGCGTTCAAGGGCGACTGCTGCACGATGATACCGCCGTCGATGAGGCATTTGAAGTCCATGTAGCGGCTGCGGAGGAGGCTTTTAAGACGGTCGAACCGGGGCACTTTGATGATGCGCAGGTCTTTGGCCTTTTTCAGGATGTCCAGGACGCCGGTTTCAAAATCCGGGGCGGCCACCACCTCCAGGTAGTTTTGGGCCACCAGTTCGGCGGTGGCCTTATCCAGGGACCGGTTGAAGACCGCGGCCCCCCCGAAGGCGGCGATGCGGTCCGCCAGGTTGGCCTTGTCGTAGGCCGCCGCCAGGCTGTCGGCCCAGGCGGCCCCGCAAGGGTTGTTGTGTTTGAGGATCACCGCCGCGGGCCGCTTTGCCAGAAATTTGATGATATTCAGGCCGTTGTCCAGGTCGGTGAGGTTGGTCTTGCCCGGGTGTTTGCCGGCCTGGACCATGGCCGCTTCATCGATGGCGCTGGTGAGCCCGTGGTTGGGGTCCAGGAAGTGACACTCCCCCAGGGTCAGATGGCCCCCCGCCAGTTCGTAGAGGGCGGCTTCCTGGCCGGGGTTCTCGCCGTAGCGCAGCCCCATCTCGATGATTTCCCCCTTGGCGTCGGGCAATTTCCAGGTGCGTTTGCGGTAGACGAGCTTCTGGTCGCCGAAGCTGATGGTCATCTCCGGGGGGAAATGGTCCGCCATCACCGTGCGGTACATGGCCTTGATATCACTCATACAGGTCTCCTCTGACAATCGTATTCGGTTTTCGGTTTCCGGCGGAAGTTGTCCGGCCCGGAGCCTGAATTTTCAGGACGCTCTATGGTTAAAGGCATGGTTAACGTTTTTCAGGGCGCTGCATCTAAAAGATACGGTCATCCTTAACGTGGTGGGCCGATTTCGTGGCGCGCCGCCTTATTCTGCCACGAGTCGCCCCCCCTTGACAAGCGCCTTTCCGGCGGAGAGAAAATTGACAGGGACCCCGGTAAATGCTATTATTTATTAAGTAAAGGCAAAAATCTGAAAACCGAGCCGTGATATTTAACCGAAAAACGACAACGAACCCATACAACCGCTGAATGGAAATCAAACTCCTGGACTTTTTCATCGGATTCATCCTGGGTGCGGCCCTGGGCGCGGGGGGAACCCTGCTGGTAAGCCGGATCAGAGGCTGGCTGGGACACTCCGAGGCCGGGCGCCTGCGCTCGGAAAACGCCAAGTTAAAGCGCCGCCTGGCGGAAAAGGATAAGCACATCGGCAAGATGCTCACGGAAACCCAGCGCCTGGCGGAGCGGCTGGGGAAAAAGAACGTCAACGAACTCATCAGCAAAGGCAACGCCGCACTGACCACTGACCACTGATAAGGAGGCATTATGCCCAAGAAAGATCTTTCCCTGCAGGGCGCCCTGGTAGGCGGCATGGCCGGCTGGGTGGCGGAAGTGGCCATCCAGGAAATCACCGGGCACCATGTCACTACGGGGCTGCTGGAGGTGATGGGCGCGGCTGCGGGCATGTGGCGCCTGGATAAGCGTCTGGCCGGGTTATTGCAGGATACCCTGGAGAAGGCCCAGGGCGCTCAGGACCAGGATTACCGGGAAATCAGGGAGCGGATCGACGAACTGACCCAGGACCTGCCGGAATTGCGGGAAATCCTGAGCAACATGGTGGACGCCGGAATTTCGGCCCAGCAGGCTTGAGATGCTGGGACTGGGTTTGCTGGTGCGCCTGGGCCGGCAGGTGCTGGCGGGACCGCTGGCGGATTCGGGGGTGCTGCCCGCCGGGTTTTACCGCCACCTTGTCCTGGCGGCCCTGGAGGGGGAGGATTTCCCCGGGGCCCTGCACTACCTTCATTGGGTCCGGGAGCCCCTCCTGGCCCAAATCATCGTGCTCCGCCTCCGCCTGCTGAGCGACGGGCACCGGGCGCGGCTGGCCGCGGTCCAGGACCTGCTGGACACGGAACTGAGCGCGGCCCGCCGGGAGAAATGCCAGGCCCTCCTGGAGGAAGAAACCCGGGCTTTGGAACTCCTCCGGGGCTACGAAATCCAGGCCCAGGCCCACCTGAAAAAATCCAGGCCCGGCCGGACCGGGGGAGAAGCCTCACCGGTCAGGTCAGGATAAGCGGTTCAGCTCATTCAGGCAATTCCCACCATCTGAAACCGGCGGGGCCGACGCGGCCCTGCTTTTTTGTGGCCCCGCCCCTGCTATTTTTTCCCGCATCCTTTATAATATGACTATGGAATCAGACAGTTATTATATGGGGCTGGCCCTGGCTCAGGCCCGGCAAGGGCTGGCCGCCGGGGAGGTGCCGGTGGGGGCGGTCCTGGTGGATGAGGCGGGGGAGGTCCTGGCCCGGGCCTTTAACCGGCCCATCGGGTCGCACGACCCCACCGCCCACGCCGAGATCCTGGCGGTGCGGGAAGGGGCCAGGGCCCGGGGCAATTACCGGTTGCCGGGGGTCAGCCTTTATGTTACCATAGAACCTTGCATTATGTGCCTGGGAGCCATGCTGGCGGCCCGTTTGCGGCGGCTGGTGTTCGGCGCCCCGGACCCCAAGGGGGGGGCCTGCGTGTCCCTCTACCGCCTGCCCGAGGATACCCGCCTCAACCACCGCCTGGAAGTGACGGGCGGCGTCCGGGAGGCGGAGTGCCGGGAGTTGGTGCAGGAATTTTTTCAAGCCCGGAGATGAGATGTAGGGGCGGCGTCTCGCCGCCCTCTTTGGGGGCGGGGAAACCCCGCTACAAAAAACCGAAAACAGGGAACAGTCGCTCATGGCCCTGAGGCTCACTCATACAGTATGAAAAGTCCGGTGGGGCGGGCCTCCGTGCCCGCCGCCCCATCCTGGATCAATGGTGCGCCGGGCGCACGATAAAACTACTAAAAGCGGAAAACAGGGAACTGACGACCGTCTTTCAGGAGGGGTACCGAAGAGGCCGTAACGGGGTCGACTCGAAATCGACTTGGGGGCTCATCACTCCCACGTGGGTTCGAATCCCACCCCCTCCGCCACTAACCGCCGCTTGCGGTCAAGGATGGCAATGTCAGACAGCCTAACGCCGGCAGTGTATGACGACCCTGAATTTCAGGCCTTATCCGACGTGGCTCGCCTGGTCCTGTGTTTCTTCGGCGCCCTGGATATCTTTACCCCGGAGGCCATGCGGGAGGCCGGCCCGAACGTGGCCGAGACCACCGGGTTGCCCCCCATGCTGGTGGGCATGGCCATCGAGGAGATTATTTTACGGGGCGGGGAAAAAATCCTGGTTAAATATTCCGTTGAGGCGGGGGCGGATTGATCACGGCGGGATAAACCGGCGCACCTGAGGTTGGGAGGCGCATAAGAGGCTCTAGAAGAGTTGGGAGGGGGTCCATGGGACTGACGTATATCAGCAAGGATTGTGAAATTTATCTGGGCCAGGACAACGCCTACCGGGAGGATATGGAAAGCCTGCCCCTGGAGTGTATTATTACCGAAGAAGAGTATAATGCCCTGCCGGAGGACAAGAAAAAGGACTACGAGGTGCTGGTGCCCAAGCCGAAGAAGTGAGCCGTAGGGCGGGCATTGCCCGCCATCTGGGCTGATTTTTTGGTGCGTAAGACGCTACAAGGAACTTTTCGGAACAGTGAGCCGTTAATCTAGGGTGCGACAAACCACAGGCTGAAAGCCTGTGCCGGCATTTTTATCTTATAAACATACCCCTGCGGAGAGATGCCCGAGAGGCTGAAGGGGCACGATTGGAAATCGTGTGAGCGTCTAAACCGCGCTCCGAGGGTTCGAATCCCTCTCTCTCCGCCAGCTTCAGGTTTATGGCATACCAGGTTCTCGCCCGGAAATGGCGTCCCCAGACCTTTGAGGAAGTGGTGGGCCAGGAGCCCATCATCCGCACCTTACAAAACGCCCTGGCCGCCGGCCGGGTGGCCCACGCCTTTCTGTTCAGCGGCCCCCGGGGGATAGGCAAAACCTCGGTGGCCCGCATCCTGGCCAAGGCCCTCAACTGCGAAGCCGGCCCCACCCCGCACCCCGACAACACCTGCCAGATTTGCCGGGAGATCACCCTGGGGTCCTCCCTGGACGTGCTGGAAATCGACGGCGCCTCCAACCGGGGCATCGACGAGGTCCGGGACCTGCGGGAGAAGATCAAGTACCTGCCCACCCAGGGCAAGTACCGGGTCTATATCATCGACGAAGTCCACATGCTCACCAAGGAGGCCTTCAACGCCCTCCTGAAGACCCTGGAGGAGCCGCCGGCCCACGCGGTCTTCGTCCTGGCCACCACCGAAGTCCACAAGGTGCCGGTGACCATCCTGTCCCGCTGCCAGCGCTATGATTTCCGGCGGATTCCCACCGCCTTGATCCAGGCGCACCTGGCCAGGCTGGCCCAGGAGGAGGGCTGGCGGATTGACCCCGAAGGACTGGCCCTGGTGGCCCGGGCCGCGGAAGGGAGCCTCCGGGACGCCCAGGGGTTCCTGGACCAGGTGGTGACCTTCGGGGGCGACGGGGTCAGTGTCCCGGAGATCGCCCGCATCCTGGGGGTGACCGACCGCCGGGCGTTGTTACGGGCCTTGACCGCGGTTATCGACCGGAATGGACCGGACCTCCTCAACCTCATCGAGGAAATCTACAACCAGGGCCAGGATTTGGGGAGGTTCTACCAGGACCTGGTCCTGTACGCCCGGCATCTCTTGTTGGCGGGTATCCATCCCGAGGCCCGGCGCCTGGCCGCGGTGGCCGACACGGAGTGGGATGAACTGATCCGCCTGGCCAGCCGGACCCCGGCCATCCACCTGCACAACCTCCTGAGCGTCCTGCTCCAGGGGGAAGAGGAGTTGAAACGGGCGCCGCAGCCCCGGCTGGCCCTGGAGATCCTGCTCCTGCGGGTGATTCACCTGGAGCCGGTCCTGCCCCTGGCAGAGTGGCTGGCCCGGCTGGAGGCCCTCAAACAAAGTTTGGAAGGCGGACCCCGGGCGGCCCCCCCGGTCACCCGCCCCGGAAAGCGCCCGCCCACGCCCGGGCCATCTGAACCGGCGCCGCCCGCCGCCCCCCCCTTGGAGAAGGAGGCAGGTCTCCGGGACCAATGGCAGGCCTTCCTGAAGTTTGTCCAGGAGAAGGATAACGGCCCCTTGTGCGGCAAATTGGCCCAAAGCCGGTTGCTGGGGAGGTCGGACCACGGTTTGCAGATCGTTTTGGGGCACCCCTGGAACGCGGCCGAACCCCGCCACGAGGCCCGCCTGCGGGAGCTGGCCCGGGACTTTTTCGGGCCCGAGACCACCCTTTTGATTGAGGTGGAAGCCACCCGGCCCCCCAAGAAGACCCCGCCGGCCGCCAGCAAACCCCTGGATCCCAAGCAGCTCCAGCAGCAGGCCCTCGAAATCTTCGGGGGCGAGTGGCTGGAGGCCGCCCCGGCGAAGGAGGAATCCGAGTGAAGAACCTGAGCAGCATGATGAAGCAGGCCCAGAAGCTCCAGGCCAAAATGATGGAGATGCAGGCGGAGCTGGGCAACCGCACCGTGAACGCCCAGGCCGGCGGCGGCATGGTGGAAGCCGTGGTCAACGGCCGCCAGGAACTGGTGTCCCTCAAGATCGACCCCGAGGTGGTGGTTGCCGAAGAGGTGGACATGCTCCAGGACTTGATCCAGGCCGCAGTGAACGAGGCCCTGAACCGCTCCCGGGAGATGATGGCCGCAGAAATGAGCAAGCTCACCGGGGGGATGCAGATTCCGGGATTGTTTTAAAGAAAGTGATCAGTGATCAGTGGTCAGTGGTCAGCTGAAAAAGCGATTAACCGCCTAAGTTCATTTAATCATTGAATAAGCCAACCTCTAATAATTTTTTTTACTGATTACTGATTACTGACCACTGACCACTATAAGGACTTTCAATGTCTGGAAATGCCTATCCGGCGGCGTTGCGCCGGGTGATCGCGGGACTGAGCCGCTGGCCCGGGGTGGGGGAAAAGACCGCCTCTCGGATGGCCATGCACCTGCTCCGGGTTCCGGAGGCCGAGGTGCTGGAATTGGCCAAGGCCTTGACGGAACTGAAGGAAAAGATCCGCCTCTGCCGGCGCTGCTTCGCCTTTGCGGACCAGGAAATGTGTCCCCTGTGTAGCGATCCGGCCCGCCAGCAGGGGCAGATCCTGGTGGTGGCGGAGCCCGGGGACCTGCTGGCCCTGGAACAGGTGGGGTGGTTCCAGGGCCTGTACCACGTCCTCGGCGGGCTGATTGCCCCCCTGGAGGGGGTGGGTCCCGATGATATCCGCATCCGGGAACTCCTGGACCGGGTCAGGCGGGAAGAGGTCAGGGAGGTCATCCTGGGCCTCAACCCCAGCCTGGAAGGGGAGACCACCACTACGTATATCGCCCAGGAACTGCGCCCCCTGGGAATCAAGGTGACCCGTATCGCCTACGGCCTGCCCATGGGGGGCGAAATCAAGTACGCCGATCGGCAGACCTTGAAGGAGTCGCTGCATCATCGGGTGGAGACTTAAAGACAGTTGTCAGTGGTTAGTGGACAGAAAAATATGAAGGATATCCCGAAATCTAAGGCGCGAGTTTCCTTTCCCCAACAAAAGATTGCCGAGTTTTGCCGTAAACATCACATCAAAAAATTGGCGGTCTTTGGGTCTGTCTTACGCCCCGATTTCCGGGAGGACAGCGATATTGACGTTTTAGTGGAATTTGACCCGAATCATATTCCTGGGTTGGCATTTTTCTCCATGCAGGATGAACTGTCCGAAATTTTAGGCCGGAAGGTGGATTTAAATACTCCAAATTTTTTGAGCAAGTATTTTCGCGATAAAGTCCTGCAAGAGGCAGAAGTCCAATATGTCGCCTGAAGATTTTATCCGGATGCGGCATATGCTGGACAGCGCCCGTGAGGCTGTGGCGCTGATAAAAAACAAGTCCAGGCAAGATCTGGATACTGAACGCGTGCTTAGCCTGGCATTGGTCCGCCTATTGGAAGTTGTTGGTGAGGCGGCCAGTCGAGTCAGCCAAGCTACCCGCCGTGAACTTTCGGATATTCCCTGGACACAGATCGTCAGCCTACGCAATCGACTCATTCATGGATATGATGCGGTGGATATGGACGTTCTCTGGGAAATTTTAACGGATGATCTCCCGGAGCTGATTGACCAATTAGCAAGGATTCCCCATCACGGGCTGGGAGAGAAGAGATGAGAGTTCCGCACCATAGGACAAAAGAGACTAAGGGAAGCCAACTTTGGATTCAGAGAATTATCAATGAGTGTCCTGAAAAACTCGGCGACCAAATTCGAAGGAAAATTAAAGCATTATTCCCCCGGGACATAAACTGGGTGTCACCTAAGCAAGGCGATGAATTTGCCGAATATCGCGACGCGGCGTTTTTAGAAAGAATTAATCACCAGGAGCTATCCGAGGAATTGCAGAAATTCTGGCCCCAGAAGGGACCGCGGTGGGATGCTTTCGGAATATCAAACAATGGGGCCATAATTTTAATAGAGGCAAAAGCTAATGTTCCGGAATTGGTTTCCTTCTGTGGCGCAAAAGATAAAGATTGATGAACTCGTAAAAAGTCGTTTTGGGTTAATTATCTGAAATAATTTATGATTATGCTATTTTTTACTTGCCGGGCGTCGCGGTTTATGGCATAATTTAATGTAAATCCAATAAGT
>Ga0172375_10003530_pt1 | contig 23639 bp, 25 predicted proteins | sample LakKiv1m_FD_114537 | JGI IMG/M metagenome (GOLD analysis project Ga0172375, IMG submission 114537) | Freshwater microbial communities from Kabuno Bay, South-Kivu, Congo - kab_092012_11.1m | ecosystem: Environmental > Aquatic > Freshwater > Lake | place: Democratic Republic of the Congo... | reverse complement strand
GGCAAAATTCGCCAAACACTTTGCGTCCTCTTCCTCGCAAAAATCCTAAATAAAAAATCCTCTTTTGTTGCGGCGGCCAAAATTTTTAAAAGGTGTTTGATTTTTGCTCGGTTGAGTCCGCCCCCGCCCGCAACTTAATCTAGGAGTTGCGGGCGGGGAAGCCGAATCTCTCGGTGAAACGGTGGTTCGCTACGCCAACCTGTTTAGTAGTGTTCCTAAAAATTATTGTAATACAACATCTATCTTGATATAATTTAACAATAGCACATTGGATCCTAAACGTTGGAGAAAAAAAGGATATTTAGATGACAGATAAGGAAATACGCGCCCAAATAGATACAGAAAATGTAAAAGGGCTTTTATTAATTAATGGTGGCGGAGCCGTCGCTCTATTGGCTTTTTTGCCGACCATTTTAAATAAAGCTGGTTATGAGTCTTTTGTTAAAGCTATCCTTTTCGGGCTCCTATGTTTCTCAGGAGGGTTAATTGTAGCATTAATTCATAATCATCTAAGGCGTAGGTGTTCTCTTGTGTATAGTGCTGACAGACCAAGATACAAGTTTCTCGCGATAGGGTTACCTGAACCTTGGGTTTGTCATTGGAGTCATTTATTTATGTACACTTCATATGCATTATTTATTATTGCAGTGATATCTATTTCTCTTGGCGGCTATAAAGTTATTAATACTGCCGACCAAAATGTCAAAGAAAAAACAGTTACGAAGATTAGTACTTATACGGATAAGGATGCTAATATAAAGGAATGACTTGACAAGAATAAGCACTTATGATATATACATAATTGTAAATAGATTTATTCGTCCCGTGTTAAAGGGGGAACCCGGACGTTAAAAAAGTAAAACCTTCGCTTGAAAAGGCGAAGGTTTTTTATTTGCTAGGAGGAAAAATGAGTGGTTATTATGATACCGCGCAAGTTTGCCTAAATGGTCATATGATAAATGATAGTTACCATGAATATCCTGCCCATAATCAGGAATATTGTAGTAAATGTGGAGAACCTGCTATTTTCAAATGCCCAAATTGTCAAACAGAAATTAGGGGTGATTATAAAGTACCAAATGTTATTGGAGGAGGAGGTTTATCTAAAGCACCAAGTTTCTGCCATAGCTGTGGCAAGCCGTATCCGTGGACAGCCAAAAAACTCGAAGCTGCCCGAGAGATGATAATGGAGTTAGACGAGTTGACTCCAGAAGAAAAAGACAAGTTGGATAATTCGCTTGATGATTTAGTCTCTGAAACACCTAAAACTGAGGTCGCCAGCTTGCGTTTTAAGAAAACTTTGAAAAAATTAAGCAAAGATTCATACGAAGGAATTAAGACTATTATAGTAGATGTTGCTAGTGAGGCTATAAAAAAGAGTTTATTTAAGAGTTGATTTCTGTGTATAAAGTTGTATAATGTTGTATTAGGTGATAAAAATGACGAACTTAAATGGATATATGACTGTGAAAGAGGCTGCAAGCTTCCTTGGTATTTCCACCATGACTTTGCGTCGTTGGGATAAAGGTAAAAAACTAAAGGCTAAACGCCATCCAATGAATAATTACCGTCTTTATAACCGCAAAGAGTTAGAAACGATTCTAAAGGAGATAAGCAAAAAATGAAAAAAGTACCGTGGTCTATATCCACAACTGTTAGAAACCCAGAAAGGCTTAGGGATTTCTTGAAAGTTTTAAAACAGTTAGAGGGATCGGATTTCAAGAGCGAAAATCAAATCCAATATCAAGTATTATTGATTAAAGAAAGGCTTTACAGGCCCACTAAAATTCCTTCAAACTACAGGTCTTTAATAGATGATTTTACAAAAGAGATTCCTTTGGATATAGCGGGAAAGATTTTTGATTTTCAACATTATGAAGATCCGCCTATGAGAGGGAGGCAGTCGGCTAACCCACTAAATAAATTAGGTTTTTCAATTGCCAAAGATACGGCGGGCCCAATTAAGATTACCAGCCTTGGCAATTTATTTTTATCCCCGGAGTCCGATGTCGGGTACATATTTTTTAAGAGCCTTTTAAAACTTCAATTCCCAAATCCCTGGTCAGATGACTTTACCGACAAAAAAGGCTTTAATATACGGCCTTTTATCGCAGTGTTGCATCTCATCAATAAAATAAAAAAGTTAAGCAGGGAGGAGTTTGCAATTTTCTGTCCTACATTGATTCACTTTAAAGATATAGATAAATATTCCAAATATGTACTCAAATTGCGGACTTTAAAATCAAAGAGCGAAAAAGACAGATTTATTAAAAAATTCCTTAAAGAATTTTATGGTACTAAAAGCCTTACTAGGATTCAGGTTGATAATCTTTTTGACTATGGTGATAATGCAATGAGGTATTTTAGGCTTACGAGGCATTTCCGCGTTACTAAACAGCCTCTAGGCCGGTGGGTTATTGAACTAGAGCCAGCGAGAATGAAAGAAATAGAACAGCTGCTTGCTTTATACGATGGCTCAGCTATTAAGTTTAAATCTGTCAATGAATATATAGATTATCTGAGTGATATTGACAAGCCGGAATTGCCATGGGAGCTTGATTACGAGAAATCGAAGGATGTCGCTTTATCTTTGATTGATATTGTCAGAAAAGACTTTGATGGCCTTACAGATGTTTTAAAAGCGAAGGTAGCCGAAGCATTTGAATCCACAGTAAATACGGATTTGAACACATTAGATTCAAAGGGGATAGTCAGTTTTGTAAATAAGCTGAGAAATTTGCGCAGCGAAATTATTGAAATTAAGAGAGGGAATGTTTTAAGAAAAAACATAAATCAGCTTAAAGATATATTATCAGTCTTTAAAGATAAAAAGCGGTTCCGGGAACTTGAACCTGTAGAGTTTGAGCATATGATTTCTCAATGTTTAAAGATTATAAACGATGAGGTAGAAATTAAGCCTAATTGCATATTAGACGATGAGGGAAACCCTATTGGCTTTGCCCCAGGCAATAAGGCAGATATCGAGGGGTATTACGAGTCATTTAATAGCATATTTGAAGCTACGCTAGACGTCTCCAGACATCAAGTCTATAGAGAAAGTGTTCCGGTAATGCGCCATCTTCGAGATTTTGAAGGCGAAAATACCGGTAAGCCTGCTTTTTGCGTATTTGTTGCGCCCAGAGTTCATAATGACACGGTTAATTACTTTTGGTATTCAGTTAAATATGGATTTGAGGGTAGGAAGCAGAGCATTGTTGCGTTAGATTTGGCTCATTTTATGGACATCCTAGAGTTTTTTATTAATGCTATTGAGCAGAGGAAGAATTTTACTCACCGCAATTTGAAAACACTATTTGAATTGATTGCGTCGAATGCTACCGGCAAAGAATCGAGTACAAGCTGGTTCGCCGATGTGTCTAAAATTATAAAAGACTGGCAACAGTCTATCGCGTTATGATGAAAAAGAATCATATATATTTAGGCGATTGCGTCGGAATTATGGAAAGAGAAATTGATAAGGACAGCGTTAATTTGATATATGCAGATCCCCCGTATAATCTTTCCGGAAAGCCTCTTAACCTAATTAACAATAAAACAGGTGGAGCTTTTTATAAGATGAATGAAGGATGGGATACCTGGAATTATGATGACTATGTTAAATTTACAGCACGATGGATAAAGAAATGTTGGGATATACTTAAGCCTAACGGCAGTCTTTATATTTCCTGCACTCATCATAATTTAGCAGAAATAGTAGTTGAAGCCAAAAAAATGGGATTTAAGCTCAATAATATAATTACTTGGTATAAAACCAATGCCATGCCAAGTATAACGAAAAGGACATTTACGCATTCAACGGAGTTTGTCTGTTGGTTCGTTAAGGGCAAGGGGTGGAAATATAACTATTTTCAGCTTAAAGAATGGAATCCCCAGAAAACTCAAGAAGGCGAATCTAAGCAGTTGAGAGATTTTGTACATTTTATAGAATTGCCTATTGTGCAAGGCCGAGAAAGAGTAAAAGGATCAAATGGTAGAGCGCTGCATCCGACTCAAAAACCTGAAAAATTGATTGAGTTAATTATAATGGCTTCATCCGATAAAAATGATTTAATCTTGGACCCATTTTTTGGAACAGGAACTACGGGGATTGTTGCATCTAGATTAGGAAGAAAATGGATCGGGATAGAATCAAATAAGAAATACTTTGATATCGCAAATAAGAGAATTTTTAGAAAAAACTAGGAGGAACAATGTCTGCTACTAAAATAATACAAGGTGATACCATCCAATTGCTAAAAGATATGGAGCCCAATAGTGTGGATTTAATTTTTGCCGACCCGCCCTATAATCTTTCCGGGAAGGATCATCTTACTTGTAAGAATGGTAAGATGGCTGTATGCGATAAAGGAGAATGGGACCAAATTGATGATATTCATGAATTTAATAGGGAGTGGGTTGAAGGTTGTATTCGGGTTTTGAAAGATGATGGCACAATTTGGATTTCCGGGACATTGCATAATCATCCGTCAATCGGTGTCACCCTAAAAAAATTAAATCTATGGATAATAAACGATATTATTTGGTATAAACCCAATGCTTCGCCGCTACTGCAAAAAAACCGTTTTGCGCCATCAACAGAATTGATATGGATAGCCAGTAAATCAAAGAAATATTATTTTAACTATGAAATGGCCAGGTGTTTAAATAATGGAAAACAAATGAGAAACCTCTGGGAATTATCAGCCGAAAGACATAAAACAACCCATCCAACAGAAAAGCCTGAGAAGCTTATGGAACGAATTATACTGATTGGAAGCGAAGAAGGGGATACAGTTTTAGATCCTTTTATGGGTTCGGGAACGACTGGCGTTGTGGCCAAACAGCTAAACAGAAACTTTATAGGGATTGAGATAGATAGTGCCTATTTTAAAATAGCGAAAGATAGGATAGAAAATACCCATCCCAAAAGTAATTTAACAGGCTATTTAAAAAGCTTACAGCAGGCTAAAACACAGCAAGAGTTTTATGCTGGAAGTGCGAAATAGCAGGAATTTTACGCTTTTTAAAAATGTTGTTTTGGAATGACACATAGGAGAAAGAATGGATTATCGAGAAAAAGCCTTCGAAGAAAAATTTAATAATGCTTCTTCTCATCTTGGTGTTGCTCCGAGTCAGATTATCTCGCTAAAATTTCGGGAAACAGTAAGTTCGTACTCTGAATACCATAACCTCTTGGATACTCTTCAACGCGAGATGAATATATCATATCAAAAACTTAATGATAATTTTCAGGGAACGGGGTATCTTGTAAATGATTCACATTCAAAAGTCATATTGGTTGAGCATGAAACAGGATTAGAGATACTTTACATAGCGGGTTCAGTTGCCTCATTAGTTGGGTTAGTTCATTTAATTAGTCAATGTTGGGTTAGGATGCGTAATCACTTTAGTTTTCAACATGGCCGAAATTTTCGAGATATTGAAATTCGTACATTAGATGACAAAGGCAGGATAAAAGAAGATCGGCTGTATGGGCATGAGACGCTTGATATTCCTTTTCTTCCCAGTTCTCTAATTATATCTGCAACACAAAATTTAGAAAACGAAGTAAAGAGTTTAAAACAAGAGATAAAAATACTTTCTAAGCGTATAGGAGACATTGAAAAGCCACAAGGACGGAGAGAAGTCGTAAAAAAGAATAAGAAATACAGAAAAAGCAAGACAAGTAGGAAGTAAATATTGCTCATGAGAATAGATTAGTTCAGAATTCATGGAAAATGATAAAATAATAGTTCAGTTATTTGCCTCTGAATTGCAGTTTCGGTTAGCTTCTGCAGTAAGACTTGCGACCACTAACAAGAAGCAGCCGCTAGATTTACCTATGGAATGGGTTCATGGCAAGCATAGCGTAAAATATAATGAAGTAGCTTTGCGTCAAGATCAAGCGGATTATGCCGCATGGCTTTTACGCCAATCAGCTACATTCTTAATGGCTACAGAAATAAAAAATGCTATTGTCGCAGTAATTTCAAATCCAATAGACCACCAAGATAAAGACGTATCTAATGCTTTTCAAATAGCTCGTTTCATCAGAAATGCTTTTACCCACCATCCGTTTAGACCCATATGGTCAATTGAGAAAAAATATCAAGGCAAAAAATTTACAGTAGCTGATATTATTGAGTTAGATACAACGGATTTACATGGTAAACCCTTCAATTGGAGGCATTACGGAGGCCCTTTGGCTATATTAAGATTGTCTCATTTTGTTCGGTTTGAAGTTTTAAAGGATAAAGGCAAAAAGCCATCGGAGAGAATATTTCCGAAACCTAAAAATGAATATATCCAACAAGGCAGTTTGATTTTAAAAAAGGTTTCGAAAATACCAAAAGGCGCAAAGAGAGTAAATATTACAGGAAAAATTGTAGATTTAGGAGGAGGACATAAATTAGAATTTTGTGGCGAGAATAAAGAAATAAAAAGGCAAAGATAAGGCGCGTGATGATTAGGAATTATAAGAACTTAGCAGAAAGTGAGCTTAACCTAGCTGTATGTCGATATCTTACATTTCCCAAGTTTATAAACATGTTGGCGTATTCCGCGATTTGGTTTTCTAAGCTGAACATTTTGCAAGACCAGTTTGAAGGTATGATGCCTACGCAAGCCAAGGTAAAAATGCTTGCTGATAGTCAAAAATGGAAGCAGGTTTTTCCAGAGAATCTGCATCCTCAGATTGATGGCATGGCAGATCGTAATGAAGAAGATGGTCGAGAATTGCTTGCGATCAGTTGTTGGTATTTGGGTAAAGCAGATTCGCCAAAAATGTGGAAGGAGTATGGCGGTGGTTCAAGTGGAATAGCGATTAACTCGACTATCCGAAAATTGTCTCAGTATGTTTATGCATGGTCGGAATATTCACATATAGGAAAAGTGAAATATGTTAATTTTGATACATATGAGATGACTCCTTACGAGGCTAATCAAGCGCATGAAAGAGCATTTTTAAAGAATGAAAAGTACAGTGGAGAAAACGAAATTCGTATTGTAACGATGAATTTTAAACATCCTCGGTGCGTTAGCATGGAAGGAGAACCGTATACGCAAGAGCAGTATTCCGGTAAAAATATGAATAATCGTGAGAATCCAGGTTTATATATTGGTATTGATTTTGGCTCATTAGTTGATTCGGTTGTATTGGCTCCTGGCTTTCCAGATTGGGTTAAAAATACAATAAACAAGATTCTTAGAATGTCGCATTTAGTAGTACCAATTAGTTAAATCAAACACCTTTTAAAAATTTTGGCCGCCGCAACAAAAGAGGATTTTTTATTTAGGATTTTTGCGAGGAAGAGGACGCAAAGTGTTTGGCGAATTTTGCCCCCACCCAAAATTCGCCAAACACGAAAAGCCGAATCGGACACGCTTAAACATTAGCTCGAAGCCCCGCCCCAGCGGGGCGCCAAGTGAGGCCTGCTGCCCACAGCAGGCCGAACGGTGCAAGGGAGATACGGGAGCGCCGGCCAAGGCGCGGCGCCTAAAGTTCATTGGATTTTAAAGAACGAATAAAGAGTATTGTAAAGCCGAAGCAAAAGGCCAACCCCAACTTTTAAGGTAGACTTTTCTTGACATGGCTCTCCCATCAAAAATAATAAGTTCTAATTTAGTTATTCTAACATAAAAGGAGGCTGGTATAAATGAAAAATAGATAATAGGCTGGATTTTTATAGCTGGAAAAATTTAATAGCTAGAAAAATCGAGCGGGTGATTACGTGCCTTGTTCTCTGTTATACTCTTATTTATTCTTATTCTTCTGTATATTGCCTTTTACAATCACAAAAATAAAAAAGAACGCTACCGCCCCTAAAAGAACATATACTGGCCAATCCTGTGCTAAATTTCCCGTCATTTCATATTCCTCCGGTCAACCTATTCTTTACTATTTCCTGGGTCTTTTTACGGCGTTAGAATCTTCTCCGCCCAGACCTTTTCTAAATATTCTGCTAAAACAAAAAATTAACATACTTAAAATAAATGTCCATGAGACTATTATGAATATCCAGCCGCTCAGTTTCAATTCGCACCTCTCTTTTAACAAAAACGCCATCCTGCAAAAGTAGAATGGCGGCCCGACCATCCAAGTCCTTCGGAAAAGTAGAACGATTCCGAACCCTTATACTAATAAGAAAATTGCTCCGTAATAACTTTTCAAGCGATTTTCAGTGGTTGGAATTTCAGTTTCCTGAAATTCCATACCATAAATTAGCACAGATGAACAACATCTTCCGGATGATACAACGAAAGGAATAATAACATGTAGTCCCTTAAATGACGCGTAATCAGAAAATTATTTTTTATATGCTCTCGGCCATCCCTTCCCAGTTTCTTGGCATATTCGGGGCTGCTTAAGAGTTGTTTTATGGCGAAACTTGCTCCCTCAATAGAATGGCACAACAATCCTGAGTATTTATGTTTTATCTGCAAAGGGATTCCGCCGACATTTGAAGCTACAACGGGCTTTGCTTTCCACAGGGCCTCTGCAACAGTTAAGCCGAACCCTTCCCTAAGAGACTTTTGGACAATTACATCTGACGCCCTTTGCAACGCATTAACCTCTATATCATTTTGAGATAATAGTAGAATATGGATATCGGGATCATTCTTAGCTTTTTCTTTGACTTCCCCAAGAACCTTGAAGCCTTCCGGGTCATCCTCTGCGGTACCTCCAGCCAACACCAGCTGGCAATTGATATATTTTTTTACCTGCAAATATGCCTCGATTACGCCTATGGGGTCTTTTAAGCGGTCAAAGCGTGATATTTGGGTGATAATCGGTTTCTCTTTTGTGATGTTGTATTTTCTTAAAACCGCATCTATCATTTCTTGCGGCAATTCCTTGTTTTTATCGCTCAAAGGATCAATGGAGGGAGGGATTAAAAATTGCCTAATGGGTAACCTCCTTGAAAAAGCCGGAGCAGAAAATACTGCTGAGTCGTATTGAACGATAAAATCCATAAGAAACCCCCAAACTCTTTCATTAGGATTAGATACGTCAACATGGCAACGCCAAAGCCATTTATTAGCGGCTTTCTTTTTTATCAGGGCTATTGGCTGCGGGTCATGAATGAAAACTATATCTCCGTAGGTATTAACATTTTCAATATTCTGCTGGCTTGTTTCCATGAATATTCTAAAATCCCTTTGGGCGATCTCTTCTGCCCTACCGTGCAAGGCGTTGTGAAACTTCTTTGTCACATTAAAAAACTGCTCTCCGCCTTTTATGACGTCCCATTTCGTATCTACGCCTAATTCCACGAGCAACGGCACCATGCGGTTTAATATCTCGGCAACCCCGCCTCCCACAGGAGTAGAATTTATATGTTGGATAACCTTGCCTTTTAACCGCTCGCCGAGCAATCTTAAATCGTCAATAATAGACTGCCCTACTAAAGAAATATATTTCTCTATCTCTGCCATTTATTGCGATATCCTTCTTTCGATTATTCGAATAAGCGTTTTTCTTAAATCCTCTAAAGTGCGCGTATAAGGATCGGAGCTTGAAATATTATCCGCTAATGTCTTATCGCCCAAAGAATTTTCTATCCAAAGCGAGAAGTCATTGGTTGGCTTCCCAAGCCTAAGCCGTGCCTCAAAAATATGAAAATAAATCGAATCAATGGTAATTCTCTGGAGAATTTCCGCAAATTCCTTTAAATCATAAGCGGTATAATCTGTCGGCAGGATGAAGCTGACTGACTTAATAAAATGGAATTCTTCTCCTGAGCGAGCAAATTTTAATTTGGCAAAGGAGCTGCCACTTAGATATTCCTCAATAGTTTGCGCGATCTTGTCCCGTAAGCTGCGTATAGTTGGGTGCTGCATAGTATCGATACTAGCTAACTTTTCTCCAAGCTCATCTTCTCCCAGGATATCTGTTACCCAGTAGGCAAAGTCATTCGGAGGCTCGGGAGAAAGAAATTGATGCTGCTGCAGGAATCTATGGGTATGGTGATAAATGGATGAGCCGGGCACTTCTTTAATAAGAGCCAAAAGCTGGCCTAAAGTAGTGGCCCGTAATCCGGTCAGCTCCGACAAATGTAATCTCGTACAAAATCTAAATGGTTCTTTTGCTCTTATTAATTCTGACATAACCTATTCATCTTTCAGTCCGAGCGTTAAATGCAAAAATCTAGCTACATCTTGCGCATCTTTTAGATAATAATCCGCAGTAGAACTCCCTGGCCTTCCGACAAATATCGTCAACCCTTTTCTTTTTAATACCTTAAAGGCATCTTCATCGGTTACGTCGTCTCCGATATAAACAGGCATAACCTTATTTTCTCCTGAAGCGAATTGCTGTCTCGCCATAAGCCACAAAACAATTTTGCCCTTATCCCATTGCACAGACGGTTTTATCTCATAGACTTTCTTCCCGGAATTAATCTTTATTTTACCGCGCAGCGTATAAGAATTGGTAACTTCAAAAAAAAATCTCTCAAGGGCAGGCATATCTTTTTTGTCAACTAAGCGATAGTGAATACTTAGAGTCAATCCTTTATCCTCTATTAGAACACCCTTTATGCTCGAAAACCGCTTTGATAATTCTTCGGCAATATTGCGTATAATTGATTTTAATCGCGGCGAAACCAGGCTTTCAAATTTAATCTTCGGGCCCTCAATTTCCAAACCATGATTGCCAGCATAAATAATATTTTTTATTCCCACGGTATTCTTTATATCTTCTAGCGACCTACCACTGATAATACCTACCGCGCAATGAGAACTTTTTGATAACTTCCGTAATAATTCTTTGGTTTCTTGAGAGATAACGGCCTTCGTAGGAGTTTCTGCAAGTGGAGTCAATGTCCCATCGTAATCCAGTAAAAGTAAAATAAATTTATTACATAATTGTTCCTTTACTTTACTAAGCTGAGTAAATAAATAATCCATACCTAGACCTCGCTCGTGCTTATCTAAACCTTTTTTAATGCCGTTAATTCTGTGATTATATTAGCCGCCCAGCGATAGACATTGTTTTCGCTGACAATTTTACGCATATTTTCCATTCGCTTCTTCTTCTCCTCAAGAGGCATCTCTACAGACATTTTTATGGCATCTGCAAATTCTTCAATAGAGTAAGGATTAATCAAAACAGAATCGGTCAATTCCCTAGCTGCTCCGGTAAAACGGCTCAATATCAGCACGCCGTTAAGTTCTGTCTTTGAGGATACGTACTCCTTAGCCACCAAATTCATCCCATCATGGAGAGAACTAATAATACAAATATCTGCAAGCGTATAATAGGGCTTTATTTCTTCCGGAGAAAAATGCCTCTTTAAATAGATTATCGGACGCCATTGGCCTTCCGAATACTTCCAGTTCTTTTTTTCTACCAGTTCATCAATCTCATTCATCAAATCGTGATAACGCTTGATATGCGTCCTGCTTGGTGCAGCCAACTGAATAAAAACAAATTTATCCTTGTATTGAGGATTTTTTTCTATGAATCTATCCACCGCGAGCACGCGCTCAATTAAACCTTTAGTATAGTCAATTCTGTCAACGCCTATTGCCACAAGTTTGCCTTCTAATTTAAATTCCTTCTTAATCTTGTCGATCTCCGTAGGCAAATCTAAACTTTGGTTACTTCTATTTAAATACCCATTAACACTTATAGGAAATGCCCTGACAAAAGTCTCCTTCCCAAAACGCACAACGCTGAATTTCTCGGTATCAACGCGAGACTCGAGGAGCTTATTTGTAGTCTCAAGGAAATTATTGCAGTGGCTTTGTACATGAAAACCGATCAAGTCACAGGCAAGCATTCCCTCCAGAATCTGCTTCTGATAAGGGCAGGTTGAAAAAACCTCCGGGTTTGGCCAGGGGATATGCCAAAAGAGGGCTATTCTTACGTCAGGCCGCTTTTCCTTAATCATTTTGGCAAGTAATGTAAAATGGTAATCCTGGATAAACACAAAAGGATTCTTTACTGGCAGTTCCGTTAATATGCTATCAGCAAATTTCTGATTTACCTTTTCATACATCTGCCAATCAGATTCTCTGAATATGGGCCTTGTGTGAGTGATATGACATAAAGGCCATAATCCTTCGTTGGCAAAACCATAGTAGTATCCCTCTTCCTCTGATTTGGATAACCAGACCCTTTTAAGTATATAACGGTTATCTTCAGGGGGCACGCCAAGCTTATCCTTTGAATTCGTAAACTTTCTATCAGCATTACCGCTTCCGTGAGCAATCCAAGTACCGCCGCAGGCGCGCATTATTGGGTCTATCGCAGTTACAACTCCGCTTGCCGGCCTGATACACTTTGATTGTCCGGTAATATCATCAATAACATGCATATAGGGTTCTCTGTTAGATATGACAAAAAGGGCATTTTCTCCCAAGCGCGCATGAATGAGATCGCGCAGTTTTGCTTCGGTCCAAAGCTCATCTTTTTGCAGGCGCTCAGTTGCCTTTTCGCTTACAACTTTACGCGCTACTCTCAAACTTAAGGCCACCTGCTCAACTTCGCTCGCCAATTTCCCTAGTTCGTCTTTGCCTTTAATCGGATGCACCTGCTCGGTTTCTCCTTTTTGAAAATGTTGGAACCATTCCGTAAGCCTGACGACTGGCAAGGTGAATATCTGCCTTTGAATCAAAAGCATGGTCAGCACAATTAATACCAGCAAAGATATCAAAGAAATACTTAAACGCCTCCAAAGATCAGCCATAGTTGTAAAAACATATGAAGTATCATAAATGACCTCAACCAAACCTAAGACATTATTTTCATCATCGCTTACAGGGATAATATAACTATATATGGAATAATCTTTAAAGTTTTTCAAAGCTCCGCGCGCTAGTTTATTGGCCAAAATATCTTTAAGATAAGGCTTTTCCAGCTCTTGCCAATCGGAGAATCTTTCTGTAATCGCTAAGATTTTACCTTCTTTATCGTAAATAATGCACCCCTGTAGCCTTTCTCTTTTTTGAAAGCTCTCGACAAGGCGATTTGCGGATTTTAAGTCATTATTTATAAGGATTGCCTTGGCAGAAAACTCTATTCCTTCAGCCACAGACCTAGCTTTTCTCTGAAGGTCATCCATTAATTTTTCCTGAGTAAAGCGAATCTGCATGATGCCGAATACGGTAAACCCGATAGCCACAATAATCAAAATGGGCAGAACAAATATAAGTAGCCGTTTCATTTACCCTCTCTCCCTTAAAAATAAAACCGCCAACCTGCATTTATATGCAAAATGGCGGCCCGACCATCTTAAGATTCACCTCCAGAAATACTTACGTATCTCCAGACCACTTATTACTAACTTTGCTTTTTTATTTTAACACAACTTGATGGAAACGCAATAATTCTTTTGTGCTTTGGTCCTAAACAGATTAAAGTTTCCCGCATAACTCATTGATTAATCTAACCTTAAGATAGCTTCAATAATTCTTCCCGTTGTCCGTCTTTTAGGTGACCAACGGACAGCCGAAAGTGTACAGGAATACTTTTTTGTTGGTAACTGCTTTATTGTTCATAAGTTATAAGGAGTGAAAAAACGTTTCCTAATCTACAATAGGCCGAAGATTAGTTGGCTCTAACCTGCCGATTTTAACCAGGTCAGAACTATTTAAGCGACATCCGCACAACAAACGCCCCTTACTCAACAGCCACTTTGAAAGCTGTTAATTCTGAAGCCCCTGTCCATTCTCCTTTACATTTAACCGAATAGCCGGGCGCAAATAACTCAAGCGGTATTTTAACCCGATTTGGCCCTTCCAGCCAGGCATCAACTGGAACTTTTATCTTAATCCCGCTTATGACAAATTCTCTCTTCGCAGAATCTATCGATGTTATCTTGCCATCTATGGCTGAGCATTGTGGCTGTTTTCTGTCTATTTTCCTTGCTTTTAGCTCTGATGAACCAATGAACTTCCCTTCTACTTCAACATAGTCACCCGGCACAAGCTTGTTTATCGCAAGCGGATAATCCTGCTCGTTCTCTATCCACGCATCCCCTGCCTGTATTATCACGCCGGAAATCTGTAATGTATTTTTCAACCTATCAATAGAAGTGACTTCTCCCTTGATCTGATCTGCCAAACACGCTCCTGTAAATACAAAAACTATAAAAACTGCAATTATGCCTACCCTTTTCATAGATTAACCCCCTCTTTTAAATGCAAATTACGAACGCGTTACCACACATCACTTACGTTCGGTTCCCTCTTTACCTAATTCTTATAACTCCTTATACTACATACTATAAATGATTAATCTCTATCATAGATCTCCCTTAACGAGTGTAAAATCCGGGCGTAACAATTTGTTCACCGGCCATCCCCGATATTTTAGATAAAGTTTTTTGACATGGTTTGATATTTTAATACAAGATGAGCCAGGTATGTCGGTATGCTTAAAATAGCATCGCAGCTTCTCTGGCTTTGGCTTGCGATTCCTTAATCTTCTCTTCCTGTAACGATTCCCCCATATCCATAGGTTGCGCATTGACAAATGTAATATCGGTAATCCCTACGAACCTAAACACAAAGCGCAAATACGGCTCCTGAAAATCAGCGCTGCGCATTAGATCCAAATAGTCGCCCCCACGGCTCGTAATCACTGCCATCTTCTTGTTCCTAACCAAACCTTCGGGTCCAGACGCCGTGTAACGAAAAAGATACTTGGGCTGGAGAATAACATCGAGGTAATGTTTCAAGGTATAGGGAATACTAAAATTCCACATCGGCGTACTGATCAGATACCCATCTGCAGATAGGAATCGCTCGATCTGTGTTATAATTTCTTCCCAAGCTTCTTTCAATTCCCCAGAGAGATCTTTCCCTCCAAGAAGCACGTATTTGCCATCCACACGTTTCATGGTAAGAGGAGGAAGCTTTTCTTTCTGTAAATCGAACTCATCAATCATCCAATCTGGATGTTTTGCCTTAAACGTTTCTAAAAATACCTCCGTAACTTGTAAAGTCCTGGATTCCTCTCCTCGAGGTGTCGCGATAATGTGTAATAGTTTTTTCATCACTTTATCCTCCGCGTATCAGACTCTCTGTTTACGCCATCAATCAACCCAATTCTACTAAAGCTTATACAATCTTCCCCATAGTCCTTATTTTAGCTGTCCATCTGCCAGCCGAATGTAACAATTGCGATACGTTTCTTATCCATTTTATTTGCAAATAGTTATGATATAAGAAGGCATCACTTTAGGGAATATACTATTTTTCACACTCATTTATGTATTTTTTAATAACTTATGATAGGCAACAGTTCCTCTAACGCCATCAAAAAATACATAAAGTATAACTCCTCTCATAATTAGCCAGTTGGCTTTTAGCCAATTCTCAAATGGAACAGAATATATTGTAGCTACTGTCTCTAAGATAGTTAGACTTAACAAAATAATTGCACATATCCTGCTCTTTTTATATACTCCAAAAGCTAAAGGAAAAATCGGTAACATGATGATTATGCTTCCCAAGTTATAATTGGGGTCACCTTTCATAATAAGATACGAAAAATATAGTATATTCAAAACGCCAATTATTACTGCACCAATCCAGGCCTCATATATTCTTTTCATTGCTTTCTTCATCTCTTTTTCATCCATTTCTTCTTCTCCTTATTTTAGCCGATAGATACCACGCAAAAGCGAATAATTATATAGTATCTTTTTAGGAAATATCATTTTAGAAGCTTTAATATCTATTATTTTCTGGGTTTTTAAATTGGCTGTACAAAGCCAAACCTTCGGAAAATCTAAATCCCGTGGTATGGGATTATTGGCTATAAACTCCGCATCGAGATACTGGTTTATATAAGCTTCTCCTGTTCGTCGTGGATGATTGGCAATCCACGAGTTATAAAAATCGGCTTGCACATTGTCGTAATGATGGCTATGAATAAATAGTTTCCAATTTTCAAGGATTTCGCCTTCATTCTGGATTGTTATAAAAGCCATTTGTTCCATTGAACGCTTATATTTGTCTCCCCACGCTTCTTTCATGGCATCTATCGCCTCTTTATCTGTTTTTGGACAACTATAACCAAAAATAGTTATCATAAAGGCATTTTGAAAACCCCTTTTCAACAATTTCCATTCATCTGCGATAAAAGAGTTTTCTGCATAATTTTTCTTTTTTATCGGATATAATAATGGTGTACTTTTATAATGTATTCCGCATTTCCGACATCTGTTGCCCAGCGGGCCCTTAATCTTGTCTTTCTCACAGTACCCAACACAAATGTTCCCATGCAGAAATGCCAACTTTGGTAAACCTAGCCCTGCTTTGCTGTTCCTCAAATATGCTTGCATAAGCAAAGGATCCCAGTTGAAAGTTGCTATTATATCTGTGTCGCGCAAAGACAAAACAAGATAGTCATATATTGTCGGCGTATCTGGTAATTCTAATTGCTTGAAATACCCTTCAACCAACTTTTGTATTTGGAGAACCTTTTCTGTTTCGTTTCTCTCATATAAATTACTAAAAATGTCCTCGAAGTTTTGAGTGGGATTTATTCCCCATTGTTTAAATAACGATTCTAGACCAACAATTTTTGTAAAATTGTACATCAATGGCAACACCTTGCTGTTTTTATCACCATTCGGACAAGTTGCTTGGCTTGCACCAGCACCAACAACAACTACATGAGGTCGAGACATCTTTACTTCACTGACTTCTTGCTCAACCGATACCTCGAAATTTGAGTTCATAGCATTTACTTCTCAATAAACAACTTATTTTTCTTTTTCTTCGAAAAGATTAAGATAATCTTTATAGACAAACAACCGACCATAACGCTTACCTTTATCCTTTGGAACCAAAATGCCTATTTTAACAAACCTATCGACTAACTGATTCGCAGCTTCGCGCGATAAACCTGCGACTTCCTCGATTTTTCTGACGTTTATTATGGGAATTCGATACAAGTTTTTTAACAGTAGAAGTGAATTCTTGCTCGCTCTACCTAATTCAGATACCTTATGCAAATCTTTTTCGCGTAAATCAATAACCTTGTTAGATGTCTCTATTGCTTCTATTGCCACTCTAGCAACACCTTTTAGAAAGAATTCAAGCCATGAAATAATATCTCCTTTTCTATACTCGTCGAGCATGGAAAAATAAAGATCTCTGTGTTTTTTGAAATGTTCCGAAAGATATAGCACGGGCCTTTCCAATATTTTTTGCTGGCATAGATAAAAAGTTATGAGCAATCGTCCTGTTCTTCCGTTACCATCCAAAAAAGGATGTATTGTCTCAAATTGGCTGTGTATTAAACCAGCCTTTATCAAAACCGGCAGGTCTTCATGAGAATAAAAGAACTTTTCCAAATCGCTCATTGCTTCCATTACATATTCTGGAGGCGGCGGGACAAAACGGGCGTCTTGAGGACTTGTTCCCATGATCCAATTTTGTGATTTTCTAAATTCACCAGGATGTGGATACGTAGAGCTTCTGGCTTTGGTAAGCAGGGTGGCATGAACCTCTCTGATCAACTTTAATGATAGCGGTAGCTTATCCAATCGCTTCAGTCCTTCATTCATTGCCTTTATATAATGTAGAATATCGTCGACGTCTTTAGGTAGATCCGGCGTTCGCTCAACTTCAGCCTGCAACGCATCTGTAAGCTTTGCCCTCGTGCCTTCCACTTGGCTGGAATAGGCCGCTTCTTTGTTGATATACATAAAAATAAAGAAATCTATATCCGGTAAGAGCTTGGTCAGACCATCTAATTTACCAAGCTGTAAATTAGCATTTGCAAGAAGTTTTATTATTTCTGGCTCATTAAAAGCCATCTCGCTGGGGGGGAATTTTTCTGGTATAAAAGCTTTATAATCGCCTTTTTGCTGGATATATTTCCCTATAGTTATCATGCGGTAGCCTCCAATCCAATTTTTCTATGATGTCAACATTATAAACTAAAAGTTGACATCTGTCAAGTAGATGTCAACTATAATTTCAATTATTGAATTTATGACAACTAAGTGAAACAGTGCCTATTTTGCCATCCTCTTCTTAATATTGCTTCACTATGCAACATTGTTTCCTATTATGATACATTGCCTTGATTTTTAATGTTCAACCTAATTTTCCGTAACCCCTTCACTCCAAATCACTTAACCCCTTTAAAATTCCTAAAACTATATCGCGGTACTTACACCAACGGTCAACCAAAAGTATGAAAATGGGTTTTCTCCATCTTTATAATAGTCTTTTACTCAATAAGTTTTCCTGGCGATAGCCATCATATGTGCGCTTATCCCAAGCAGTGATTTATCTTTCTCCACTTTATCTATGCTCTGCAATAATACTTTCAGAAACTTCGGATCGTGCCAATTCTTATTAAAGTCCGGGATATGCGCGCCAAAAGCCTCTATAGCTAAAATATCGACGGAATGAAATCCGGCTTCCCGGACTTCTTTACGTAAAGCTTCCGGATGGAAAAGAAAAGCTGTAGTAAAATAATTAAACTTACCGGTATAGTTGCGGTGCTGGCCATCCCGTATATCCCGATTCATAATCTTGACGGAAGCCGGATCCTTTATCAGGCCGCCGTAGAAACAATCCATCATAAAAGCATATTTTGAAATCGCGGCGCCGAATAAAATCCCGCCAGCGCGCAAAACCCTCCACGCTTCCCTTAAAGCTTTAATACGGTCTTTCTTTTTAGTCAGATGGTAGAGCGGCCCCATCATTAAAACTATATCAAAATATCCGCGCCTAAACCGAAGCTGCCTGGCATCCCCAAGCTCAATAGACTCTAATCTTATTTTTTTTCTCTTAGCTATGTCTTTTGCGATCTTGATATTTTTTTCTACCGGATCAGCCAGGTAAATCTTGTGACCGAGCTCATGCAGCCAAAACGAATAAAAACCGCATCCTCCTCCGATATCCAGTATCTTTAGCTTCTTTTTTTCAGGCAAATATCTCTGTATTATCTCCTGGCTCCTTACGCGCTCTAGATTAAAATAACCTTTTTCTAAACGGTCCTTCTCCCCGCCTTTTGAGTAGTATTGCGCAATCCGTTTGTCAATAATCATAAGAAGCTCCTCTCTAACATATTATGTTCCGCTCTTTCTTGCTTAATCTTACGCTTGCCTACGGTAATTTTCCACCAGTGCACTTTATTTAATGTTCATCTGGCTATCCAAAATCTCTAAAACCACCTGGGCGATCACTGCATTACCTTTTACCGAAGGATGACAGTGGTCGTTAAATAAAAATAAATCCCTGGATGAGAACCCTTTTTCTTCCATCAACCTATATACACCGGGATATAGATCGTAGTTTTTAACCCCTATTTTATTTAATTCCGCTGAAATGGCTTCCTGCGGCAGGAGATATTTTCTCTTAGTTTCTCTTAGTTGAAATTCATAAGGAAGCACAAATACGGTTAAATCTATCTTTTCATGGCTCAAGGTATCTTTGATATAACGCATAGTATCTGCGAAATTACGCAGGCGTTGGGCATTGCAATACTCCTGGTAATCGTAGAAAAACCATGTTTTACTGCAATCATAAAAAATTTTCTTTAAAAGTAAATAAAGTTTTGAATGCGAAACGAGGAAGGGATTAAAATCATATATCCTAGTTAACTTTTTGACTAAACCCACGGTATTTTTATACTCCGGAAAACCGCTTTTCTGCCTGATAAATTCCTGCCCCTTAAGCGGAACCAGATTATTGATATCGTTTAAGGTATAAAATAAAAACACTTCCTTTATATTCAGATTGTGGCGATTGGGGATAACAAACTGGTCAACTATGTCTTTATAATGAGAAACGCCGTACATAATCACGCTGGTATTGTAGAAATTATACCCGCGTACTTGTTGCGAGATTAAATTGACAAAGGAGCTCTTGGCCGGAATGCCGATACCCAGCGCCACAGAATCACCTAAAATTACGATAGAGGGTAAAGATGGGTCCTTACTGCCCATATGGGCTTCTAAGGGGTCAAAACGAAAACCGTAATTATCGGTATATAGTTCTGCGCCCCAAGAAACCCCGTGGACATTAGGTTTATAGCCAAATGTTTTACCGTACTTATTCTCTATGATCAAATAATTACTTTCGCCGACAAAATTAATCCCCGGCATCAAGATCCTCACCAGGCCTTCAAGAGCTAAAATAAGCGCTGCAGTAGCAATAAGCATAACCGCTATGCCGCTGACTAGTTGGGTGAATTTACTTAAGATGTTTCGTCTGCCGGGACCCCTAGGCATCAAATTACTCCCCTAAAATAACCTGCCTGCTATAATCGGACCGTCTTATTCTTAACTTATATCTTCGGCGGCCTTTTAGTCTATTAGGTCAGCTATCTATTTCTCAATGACAAAATACCGCTTTTAAAAATTAACCCCGCACCCAATCTTCCGCAGGTGCGGGGTCAAACTCTAAAAACAGCTTACTTGTGTTTACTTTTTCTTTATTTTATCGAGGAACTCCGCAACGGCTTTTCCTGCAATATCCTTGCATCCTAAACCAAAAGCCAAAGCAGCGGCTAACCCCATCGAACCAACTATGATCCCGATAACGATCTCAATGATCTTAGCTCCGATATTAAGCTGCTCCATGGCTATTGCTATGGCAAAAATCATTACCAAAGCCTGAACAACCTTGCTTAACGTTTTGGCTTCTGCAAGGCCGGCGTTATTAGCTGCGGTTTGCACAATATTGCTCAATAACGTAGCCACAAACATACCTATAACTAACATAAAAATCGCAGCGATCACATTCGGTATATAGAAAATGATCCGATTAAGTAAATCGGCTGCAACCGTTAAATTTACGGCGTTTAAAGAAGTAACAACGGCAATCAAAAGTATTACCCAGTAGCAGATAACGCCGATTAGCTCAGATAAAGAATAACCTACTCCGCCTTTTGAGAGAATACTTTCCAATTCAATGCGCTCAGAAAGCTGATCAAGTTTTATTGCCTTCAGGCCTTTCGAGAGGAGATCCCTGACTACCTTGGCAAAAACCCAGCCGACAATAAGGATAACCGCCACCAGCAGGATATTCGAAAAGAAGCTGCCGACCTCATAAAGTAATCTTTTGGCCGGTTCTAACAACACAACCTGAAAATTGCTCATCTCCCACCTCCTTTGGGTTATTCGGTTTATTTGTTATAAGGCTATCATAAATCGTAAGTTATGTCAAGATAATTTACCTTTGGGCTTGCCTTCGACTAAGCTCCGGGGAAATCCTCTACAGGCCCCTAAAGTAATAACCTGTTAAGGAAATTTTAAGGCCATTCCGTCATAAGCAGCTTTTATCTCTACCTTAAAAAGCTGCGATAGCCTCTCGGCCTGAATATCTGGCCTGGCTTTAAGCATACTCATCCCAAAATGGCTGATGATAACTTTTTTAGGCTTTACCTTTTGGATAAATTTCTTAACATCTTCAAGGCTAAAATGCTCAATCCCTGGCCTGGCCTCGAAAAGCACGACATAAATGATGACTATATCCGTTCTATAAAACTGCTCAAGGCCGCTAAAATACGCCGTATCAGTCAAAATAGACACGCTCTTTTGGTGCATTTGAAATCTCAGGCCATATGTTTCAACAGGGTGGCGGTGTTTCAGGGAGGTTCTAAACTTAAAATTACCGACTTGATACTCCTGTTCTGCTTTCAAGATCTCGATTTTCTCGCTAAAGCCTCTTATATACTTCAAAATAACCGGATCATCCTCAAGCGCATCCTGAGGACAAAATACGATACCCCGCTTCTTAAATCCTCCCTCAGTCATCGCTTCGATCATCACATTAATATCCCCGGAATGATCTAAATGCCTATGTGTAAGGATAATTGCGTCCAGCCTTGAAGGGTCAAGTTTCGGCCTGCTTGTTGCGCAGCGCACAATACTCCCCGGGCCCGGATCAACCAGCACATTGGTCCCCTTAAGCGAAATCCAAACCCCGCCTGATGCGCGGAGTTGTCTAATCATCACAAAACGCGCACCGGAGGTGCCTAAAAATTTTATGAAATCCTCACCACTTGCCTTATTATCTACTTTAACCATCTTTTTTTCAGCTCTTGATTAATTTTAGCTATCTGGGTATAGTTTAACTCCGGCTTAAGCATATCCTGTTTTTTCTCTTGCGTCTTATCCTTTTTGGCCTCTATAAATTCTTCTATGCCGATGGTTTTTGCGCCAAAGGCCCTGACCGAAAATCTTATATCTTTGTCGTTGGAGACTACGGCGATACTCCTGGGCTGGTCGGAAGCCTCGACTAATTTTTTGATCTTCTCATCTGCCGTCTCTTCTTGGGAAAATATAACCCGTATACCGTAAGGGTTATCTTCCTGCCCAGAAAATTCAAAATAACCGTCAAAAACCACAATCACCCTGTTTTTTAAACTACCGGTAAGCCTTTTTTCCCTGATAAATTCTAAAAGGGCGATCTGGGTATTGGCTCTTTTTTTATGGTTTTGGGCAAACAGCGGATGGTTGACCAAGTTGTAACCGTCGATGATGTATTGTAAGGACATAGATCAGGCCTCCGAGAGCGGCATAAAGCAATAAAAATAAAAATGAGATAAGCGACATCGCAAAAGCCAGGTCTTTGCCTACCCCTGCTTTGGCAAAAAAGAAGATAGTCGTGGCATCACGCAAACCTAAGCCGCCTATCGATATAGGCAGAAGCGTTATTGCTCCGATAATAGGCAGGAAGATAAAAAAGTAAGTTATGTTTATCTTTATCCCCAAGGATAGCGCAATGGTATAAAAAGTCAGCGGGGAAACGACCTGTATAAAGAATGATAGTACCAGGTTATCTATGATCAGCCTCTTGTGGTTTTTAAAATGGTGGATTTCCTCATGCAGGTTCCCGATAGCCTCTTTTACCTTGCCGGCTCCGGGGGATTCAAAAAATTGGTTTACTTTGGAAAATATGAAGCTATTGAAGAAGATAAATAAAATCGCAATTAATAGCGCGGTGATCAAAATAACGGAAAATAGCGTACTTCTGTCCTGGAGGAGCTTCCAGCCGAATAATAAAGCCAATAGCGCCACGATGACCAGGCCGATATATCCGCTCAGCCTATCCAAGAGCACCGTAGCCACAATTTGCCTGGGTTTTTTGGTGTGCGCAGCCAGATCAACACTGCGCACAAAATCCCCTCCGATAGTAGAAGGCAAGAACATGTTAAAAAATATGCCCCCGGCAAATGAGATAACTATTCTCTTTAAAGGGAGCTTGATCTGGGCTGCCTCAAGCAACATCTTCCAGCGCCAGATGCACAAAAGATAAACTAGGCCGAAAATAATAAATGCTGCGACTAATAACGGCTTATTGGCGTTCCTGATAATTTCGAACAGGACTTTTTCATCTACCTGTCTAAACAAGAAAACCAGCAAGGCAATACTTATGCCTACCCTCAGGAATATCGAGAATATTTTTTTTGCCATCTTGGCCTATTTCTCTAATTCTTTACCGGTTAACTTCCGGTATGCCTCTAAATATTTTTCGCTTGTCTTCTGAATAATCTCTTGCGGCAGGCCTGGTGCAGGAGGAGTCTTATCCCAGTTGAGCGTTTCCAAATAATCCCTGACGAATTGCTTATCAAAACTCGGCTGAGGCTTACCCGGGCTATATTGGTCCTTCGGCCAGAAACGCGAGGAATCCGGGGTAAGCGCTTCGTCGATGAGCAT
>Ga0172375_10003529_pt1 | contig 23649 bp, 24 predicted proteins | sample LakKiv1m_FD_114537 | JGI IMG/M metagenome (GOLD analysis project Ga0172375, IMG submission 114537) | Freshwater microbial communities from Kabuno Bay, South-Kivu, Congo - kab_092012_11.1m | ecosystem: Environmental > Aquatic > Freshwater > Lake | place: Democratic Republic of the Congo... | reverse complement strand
CTCGGAGCATGGGCTCGCGGCCGAGCCAGATGTTCTCCATGACGCTGCGCTCGAGCACGGGGTTGAGCTCCTGGTAGATCATCGCGATGCCCAGCTTCAGCGCCTCATGGGGATTGGGTATGATGACTTTTTTGCCTTTGAGCCAAATTTCTCCTGAATCGGGAGGATTGATGCCGACAAGGCATTTCATGAGTGTGGACTTTCCTGCGCCGTTCTCTCCCATGAGGGCGTGCACTATACCTCGTTTGGCGCCGAAGTCCACTCCATTGAGGGCACGGACTCCTGGAAATGTCCGTATGATATTCTTCATTTCCAGTATGTAGTCTTCCATGTGTGCTCCATTTTGGTCAAAAAAAGGGGATAGCCCCGCGGAACATCGCCGCAGGGCTCCTCCCCGGATCAGAACCGCTCAGTATTTGTTGACATTGTCGATGGTGACAGGCTCAAACGGTACCCAACCGAATTTTTCGATCTTCTGGCCCTGGGCCGCCTTGAGCGCGAACTCGAGGGCCACAGCGCCCTGCGCCTTCGCATTCTGGAACACGGTCATGGCCATCTCGCCTGCCTTCACAGCTTCTTTTGCGGGCGGTGTAGCATCGATGCCGACGACTGGGATCTTCTTGAGATCCATCTTGAGCGCCTTCATGGCTTCGATCGCGCCGAGCGCCATCTCGTCGTTGTTGCAGATGACGACATCGAACTGCTTCCCGGTGCCAAGGAGCTGCTGCATCTGGTTCATGGCTTTCCAGCGGTCCCACTCGGCGGTGTCCTCATAGACTTTCGTCAGTGTGAAGCCAGCCTTCTGGAGGGTTTCCTTGACGCCGCGGGTGCGCTCATTGGTGTTCTCGAGGCCGAGCTGACCCATGAACAGCACGTAGCGGATCTCTTTTTTCCCTTTGAAGAATTTCGCGAGGAATTCACCCTGCATGCGGCCGGCGTCGTACTCTTGCGAGCCGACATAGGCTGTCTTCACGCCATCGATGACGGCATCGCGCGGTCTGCGGTTGACGAAGATCGTGGGGATGCCCTTAGCGCGCTGGATGATGGTCTCGACGGTGTCGGTGTTGATCAGGTTGACGATGATAGCGTCGTACTTCTTGGTGGCGAATACATCGACCTGGGCCATCTGCTGATTGACGTCCTGCTTGGCATCTTGGGAATCGACGATGACGTTGGGGTACTTCTTCGCCGCTTCGAGAATGGCCTGCTCGAGCGAGGAGATGAACTGATCGCGGTCATACAGCGTGACGCCGATGTGGTACGTCTTCTGCGCGAACGCGGTTCCCGTCACCAGCATGAGTGCGATGACGGCTACGAGGATCGCTTTCTTACCGATTTTCATGGTGCCTCCCATAAAAATTGATTTTTATCAACGGGCAACGCCCGCTGCTTTTTACAACGTTATTGTGATTTTTTTCTTGAAGGACTGCGTCATGGCCATTCCGATCCGCGTCGCCGCAGTGCCGTCGCGCGGCGAAACACCCGGTGCGCGTCCTTCGCGGATGCAGGCCACGAATTCCCGGGCTTCGGCGATGAAGCCCTCCTCGAAGCGTTCATAGAAGTCGCGGACGCAGTCGGTGCGCGCACCCTGAGCGTCGAATATCTCGACTCGATTTTTTCGCGGAGTGGTACCTACTTTCAGAATTCCCTTGGAACCGACGATTTCGGTGTGCGTGTCGTGACCGTGGAAGGCGGTCCGGCTCGCGGAGAGCACCGCCATGGCCCCGTTTTCGAAGGTCGCGAGGCAAACTGTGTTATCCGCATCCCCTAGTTCCGAAAAACCGGGGTGCACATAGCTGCCACCGACCGCATGCACCTCGTGTATCTCAGAGCCGATGAACCAGCGCGCGAGATCGATGTCGTGCACATTCATGTCGAGGAATATGCCGCCACCGGTCTTTACGAATTCGAGCTGAAACTCGGCGTACTCATCGAGATCGCAGGTCTGCGAGCGCACGAGGAAAGGTGTGCCGATCGCGCCGCTGTCCACGAGATCCTTCGCGTATCGATAGGAAGGATCAAAACGGCGCACAAAGCCGACAAGGAATATCTGGCCGGGGCAGGCGGTGACTGCCTTCTCGATCGCGGCGCACTCATCGAGGGTGACACCCATCGGTTTTTCGGTGAACACATGAAGGCCGCGATCGAGGGCGGCCAGCACCTGCGTGGCGTGATGGATCGATGAGCTCGCGATCCACACCGCGTCGATATCCGCGTGTGCAAGCATTTCATCGTAGTTTTCGAAGAGTTGCGGCACACCGAGTTCGTTTTCAGCCCACTCGAGTTCGGCATGGATCGGTGAGCACGCGGCGCGCAGCTCCGCGCCGGGGACTAGGTTCGCGAGGTTGTAGGCGTGGCGCGCGCCGAGTCTTCCGAGCCCAACAGTGCCGATTCTTACTTTTTCCATCTATTTTTGCTCAGCTCCTTTTTTACGGAAGTCAAGCTGTCTGCGGCGCAAGCGGCGAAACGGGCGCCGCGATCGCGCTCCCTAGATGTTGCAAACGTTTTCAGAAAACGTTTGCAACAGCAAAAATATTATCAGCCTGTTTTATCGATTTGTCAAATAGTTTTTTACAGAGATGGAAAAGATTAAAATTTTGTTCGAGGATTACGGAAGTGAGATGGATACGCAGCGAGTCATTTATGGAAATAGCTGCTGCGTGTTGCTCCACGCAGGCTGTGTGCGCTGCCGAACCACCGAGCCAGCGGGCGAGCCCTCGGCACGCGCCCAAATGTGCGCTGCCCTTTCGCTCTGCCTCCGCTTCTATTTCGACAGCAGAGCGGCCAGAAGCGGCGTTGCGATCATGACGAGGATGATCCTGAACACCTGGAAGATCGCGGAAATAGCGGTCTCAGCGCCGGCGTCGACCGCGGTGACCGCCATGCCGCTGAGCCCGCCGGGCGCTGTGCCGTACATCGCGGTGAGCAGATCGATGTGGAATACTTTGTTGAGGAGAAAGGCCACCCCGGTGGTGAAGGCGAGGAGCGCGAGCACATAGGCAAGCGCTATGGGAATGACTTCCGGGCGCTTGCCTATGGAATCGACGCTCGATGTTGCAACGAGAATGTACGCGACGAGCAGCTGGGAGACGAGCGAGATTGGACCGCTGTACGGTACGTTGCCTCCGACGATGCCTTTGGCGACAAGACCGAGGATCAGTCCTCCCATGAGATATCCTGACGGAAGTTTGAGTTTGTTGCCAAGCCATGCACCTACGAGGATCGCGGTGACGATGATGATTTTCTCCTTCATGACATCCTTCTGTGTTGCGTTATTTTATTTTTCGTATTGAATCGATGATTGTGCCGTCGCGATATTCGACGACGCCGACAATTTCGTCGTGGAAGGCGATCTCGTCGGGGATGCCGGTGATCTTTTCGATCTCGGCTTTGAGCTGGTGGATGTCCTTGACGGGCAGGCCCGCATCCTTCAGCGCGGCGAGCAGGTCTTCGCGTCGGGGATTTACCGCAATGCCGCGCTCCGTGACGATGACATCGACAGTCTCGCCCGGCGTCACTACGGTCTGGACCCGCTCACGTATCGACGGTACGCCGTTGCGCATCGAGGGAATCGTGATGAGCGAGAGTTTCGCGCCAGCCGCGGTGTCGGAATGTCCGCCGGATGCGCCGCGAAGCACGCCATCGTGTCCTGTGAGCACGTCGACATTGAAGTCGACATCGGTGTCGAGTGCCGCGAGTACCACTACATCGAGATCGTTGACGAGGCAGCCCTTATTGAAAGGATTCGCATACCAGGAGGCGTCGGCTTCTATATGATTCGAGTTGTGCGCGATCGATTCGGTCACTGAGGCGTCGAAGCTCTGGACGTCGAAAAGCGTGCGGAAAAGGCCCTCTTTCAGCATTTCGGCCATGTAGCCGGTGATGCCGCCGATGCAGTAGCTGCCCTGAATGGAATTCGCCTTCATATAGTCGCGCACATAGCGCGCCACAGCGAGACTCGGACCACCGCCTCCCGTTTGGAAGGAGCAGTCGCGTTTGAGATAGCCGGCGGCCCTGATGACCTTGAAACCGAGCTCTGCGATGTAAAGCTGGAGCGGGTCCCTCGTGATGCGGGTGGCGCCGGTTGCGATCTTGCTTGGATCGCCGATGGAATCGACCACGACGACCTGATCGACGAGATACTGGGGTACGCTGATTTTCGTTGAGAGAGGGTATGCGACGAGGTTGTCGGTGACGGCAATGACGTGGCGCGCGTACCGGGCGTCGACCATCGCGTAACCGAGGGCACCGCAGGCGGTCGCCCCGCTGACACCAGTCATGTTGCCGAGGCGGTCGCAGGCGGGAGCCCCAAGGAATGCGACATCGATCTTGAGGCTTCCCTCTTCGATGGCGCGAGCACGACCTCCGTGGCTGCGGATGATGGCGGGGCTCGCCAGTAATCCGTTCGAGATGGCCTTTCCGACTTCTCCGCGCACACCAGACGTGTTCAGCCTTGTGACGACACCTTTTTTTATTGCGTCTGCCACGCAGTCGTGCGAGTCGCCGAGCGAGGACGGAGCAAGCGTAAGGTCGCGGAAGCCCATCTTTTCGAGTTCAGCCAGTACGAGACCGACGATTGCATCGCCATTTCTGAGGTGATGGTGGAACGAGATGGTCATGCCGTTCTGAAGACCGGACCGCTCGATAGCGGACCGCAGGCTTGCGGCGACTTTGTTCATGGTGATTTTGGGAACGCGATGTTCGACCGGCGATGGTGTCCAAACATAGGAGCCATCGAGACGGCTGTACGCACCGGAAAATGGAGCTAGTGACCCGACGCCAGGTATTTCGATGGGAACGAGGCGCCCGAGCGAATTGCGCACACAGGTGTAGTTCATAGTTCAGGTACCTCCATGCCGGCGAGCCGCGCGAGCTCGAGGGTGCGCCTCGCCTGCGAGACGACCGGCGCATCGACCATCTTTCCATCGACCGAAATGACGCCGAGTCCTCTGGCCTCGGCTTCCATGGCCGCTGCGACCACTTTCGCGGCCTTGGCGACTTCTCTTTCGCTGGGACTGTACACCGAGTTAATCACGGGTATCTGTGAGGGGTGAATGGCTGCCTTGCCGCTGAAACCAAGCGAGAATCCGACCGCGGTCTGCGCACGCAGGCCTTCGAGATCGGCGACATCGGTGTAGACAGTGTCGAAGGCCTGTAGACCGTAAGCCTTTGCGGCGATCACCACGGCGCTCTTGGCGTAGAGGAGCTCGAGGCCCTCTTTTGTGGCGCGGATGCCGAGGTCTGCCGCCAGGTCCTGTCCGCCGAGCGTCAGCCCGACAAGGCGGCGCGACGAGGCGGCGATCGAGTTTACATTGACGATGGCGCGGGCGGTTTCGAGCATCGCCTGCACGCCGATGCCGCCGCGCGGCAGGCCGTGTTTTTCTTCGAGCCGGGAGATGATCTCGTCCGCGGCGAGCACATCTTCGGCGGAGTCGACTTTCGGCAGGCGGATTGCATGCGGCTTTGCCGGAACGATTTCCTCGAGGTCCGCCTCGAAGAAATCGGTGTCTCTGGCGTTCACGCGGACAACGATGCGTATTCTGCCGAAATCGAGGCGGGTGAGGGCATGCTTCACCAGTTTGCGGGCGGCGTCCTTCTCGGAGATCGAGATGGAATCCTCAATGTCGAAAATAACGGCATCAGAGCCGTAGATTGCGCAATTCTGCAACATCCCCGGGTTGTTGCCGGGGATGTACAGAAGAGAGCGCATGGGATGGTTTTGCTGCGCTTCGGTCATTTTGCGGCCTGTCGTTTCCTCTTGATGAGCGCATAGGCGAGCGATACCGCGGCCAGTACGATGAACACGGCTGAAATCGGCTTCTGGAAGAAGATGGCCGGACTGCCGTCGGAGAGCACCAGGGAGTTGCGGAACGACTGTTCAGTCGTGCTGCCCAAGATGAGCGCGAGCACAAGCGGCGGTAGTGGAACTTCCAGTATTGAGAAGAGGAACCCTACCACACCCGCGATTATGACCAGAATCAGGTCGGACGAGCTGTAGTTGAGGAAGTAGGTGCCGATCAGCCCGAGACCCATGATGAGGGGGAGCATGATGCGTTGAGGCACTCTCAGGAGCTGTACGAGGGGGATGGCCAGCGGGAGGTTGATGATGACCAGAATGATGTTGCCGATCAGCATCGATGCGATGACGCCCCAAGCTATTTCTGGATGATCCGTAAAGAGCGTCGGCCCTGGTCGCACGCCGAGGAGCATGAGGGCGCCGAGCATGACCGCGGTCGTGCCGGAGCCTGGAATGCCGAGGGTCAACAGCGGGACGAGGGCTCCGCAGGAGCAGGCGTTGTTCGCCGCTTCAGGCGCGGCGAGCCCCTCAATCGTGCCCTTGCCGAATTTTTCGGGATGCTTGCTGATGTTCTTCTCCATCGCGTATGACATGAAAGTGGCTATGGTGCCGCCCATTCCTGGTAAAACACCGATCACAAAGCCGAGCGGAGAACTTCTGAGCATCGGCCAGAAGCTCTGCTTGAACTCGTCCTTCGTCACCCACACTTTCCCGATATGCTTGGAATCGAACTTGTAGACGGTGTCGATCGATTTCAGGTTCTTGTAGACTTCGGTGACCGCATAGACGCCGATGATGATGACGAGGAAATCGATGCCATCCTGTAATGAGGAGAGGCCATACGTGAAGCGCATAGTCCCGCTCAGAGCATCGATACCTATCGTCGAGAGCATCAGACCGAGCGCGATCGAAAAGAGACCTTTCAGTAAGTTGCCCTCCGACAGCGTAATCGTGGCGACGAGGGCGAAGAGCATCAGCGAGAACATCTCGGCTGGGCCGAACTTGAGGGCCGCTGAGGCGACAGGCTGGCTCAGGAAAATGAGGAAGATCATACCGATCATGCCGCCGATAAAGGACGCGATCGCGGAAATCGCCAGCGCAGTGCCCGCCTTGCCGGCTTTCGTCATGGGATAGCCGTCGAAGCACGATACGATGGCCGAAGCGTCGCCCGGCGTGTTGATCATGATGGACGCGCGCGATCCGCCGAACATGGCTCCATAGTACACAGCTGCCATCGTGATGAGGGCTGTCGCAGGATTCATCCCGAATGTGATGGGGATGAGGATCGCCACGCCCGTCGCGGGGCCGAGTCCGGGAAGCATGCCGATGACCGTGCCGAGGATGCCACCGACAAAAACCCACACAATGTTGGTGAATGTGAACGCGGTTTGAAAACCTACCGCAAGGTTCATAAGAATAGTGTGCATGCGGTTTCTCCTAGAAGGGAAGCATCTGCTCGAGGAAGCCGCGCGGCAGACTCAGCTTGAGCGCTACGGCGAAGACACCATAGGTGATGATCGAGAAGAGCAACGCGATGATAAGGTTCTGCACATATCGATTCTTGTTGATCAGTATTGCTACGATGAACATGAATACTGCGGTGGAGATCATGTACCCTACGGAGTCGATGACGAGTCCAAAGATGATGCCAGTGATGCTTATCAGGGCGATTCTGATCCAGACCGATTTATACTTCGCGAAGCCGAATTCGGCCTTTTTTGATTTTTTGGCAGGGTTCCTGTCCTGCAAAATCAGCGCGATGCCTGTAATAATCGCGACAGTGCCGACCACATACGGGAAAATTTTAGGTCCCAGCTTGTCGCCCATCGCCATGCGGGGTAGCAGCATCGCGGTTATTGTGTAGAATAAACCAAGGGCGATGCTGATGATTCCAGTTATAAAATTTGTTGTCACGGAAATCCTCCGGCCGAAATGTACAGAATAGAAGAAAGCCGGTGGATGCTGTTGAGGCATCGCACCGGCACAGAGATTGCGGTCGCCTATTTCTTTAAGCCGACAGCAGTGAGAAGATCATCGAATACTTTAGTCTGATCAGCGAGGAACTGCGCGTGGGTGGCGGAATTCTGATAGAAATCATCCCAGCCGAGGTTGGCGAGCTGCTGCTTCCAGGTCTTGGTCTGGACCATCTTGCCGAACACATCGTCCCAATAGGCGATCTGCTCTGCGCTGAGTCCCGGCGCCCCAATGATGCCTCTCCAATGCGGGAACACCAGGTCGATGCCTTGCTCTTTGAAGGTAGCGACATCGGGAAGCATGCTTACTCTGTTGGGAGAGCTGATACCAACGATGCGGAGCTTGCCAGCTTTATGCTGCTCGAGGACTTCCGCGAGACTGATAACCATCGCCTTAACGTGTCCGCCGAGGAGTGCGGGAACTTCTTCGCCGCCGGCGCCCGGGTACACGATAAATTTGACTTTCGAGGGCTCAACACCGTACATCTTCGCGAGCTCGAGGAAGACAAGGTGGTCATCGTTGCCGAGCGAGGGACCGACTGCGATGGGAACCGCGCTGGGATCAGCCTTCATCGCCGCCATGAGATCCTTGATGCTCTTCCATGGGGAATCGGCGCCGACAGCGACAACTTCCCACTCAGCCTGCATAGCGGCGATCGGGGTGAAGTTCTTGTAGGTCAGCTGGCTTGTCCCGAGCAGGTTGTTGAGAATGAGCAGAGTTGACGTCGCGGCGAGGACTTCGCCCTGGCCCTTTTTGCCCTCGAGATATGTCCATCCAACAGCGCCGCCGCCACCCGGTTTGTTGGTGACGATGACGGGCTTGTCGACCAGCTTCTCATCGACGAGAGCTTTCTGGATCACGCGGCAGAGCATGTCCCAGCCGCCGCCCGGACCTGCCGGTGCGATGAGCTCGATGGTCTTGGTCGGCTTCCAGCTCGGCGCAGCGCCCACTGTAGAAACAACGCCGATCAGTGCGAGAATTAGAATGAGTGAAGACAGTTTCTTCATATCCGTCTCCTCCTTGAAGATATTTGAATAGCCGCATGGCCGGAGCCGATGCGGATGATTCCTAGAAGAACTGGAAATCCTTGAGCGCTTCGGCAAAACCTGATTTTTCCCTCCATATTGCGAAGGACTCGTCCAGGTGTTCGATCCAGATCTGCGCAGCGCGCTCCGGGTCGCGGGCAACGAAGGCTCTGTAGAGCTCGGCGCGGCGGAAGATACTTTTCTCGATGCGGTTCGGAAGCACGATGCGCATGACGCGGTAGCGGTCGAAGATCTCGCGTTGAGCCCACACGGCTTCAAGAATTCTTGAAGATTTACAGGCTTCGAAGGCTATCTCGTTGAAGCGTTTTACGTTTGGGAAGAGTGTCTCGAGAAGGTCTTCTCCTGTGAGTGTATTCTGCGCTTCGGTGAGTTCGTCGAGGATTTTTTTTAGCTCGCCGAGTTCCTGTTCAGTGATGCGGATGGCGGCATACTTGACGGCAAGGGTTTCGAGGGCCTTGCGGATGGCGTAGGAGTGAGCGAGCTCGTAGGGCGAAATGCCGAGCACGCGATTGCCTTTTTTGGGCACGCGTTCGATGTAGCCATTGCTCTCGAGCTTCTGGAGCGCTTCGCGGGCGGGGGTTCTGCTCACGCCGAACTCTTCGGCGATGTCCGCGTCCGTGAAGAAGCTTTCAGGCTTCAATTCTCCCAGTACAATCGCCTTTCTCAAATGTTCGTAAATGACTTCGCGCATCGGCTGAATGTGGATATCGGGCACAGAGGGCAGCAAACTCATGGCAGTTCCCGCAATAAAAAATTAAAAATATTCGGTATTCCGTATACCGTATACATCATGTATAATAGAGTAGCTTTCCGGATTTGTAAAGCATGAATTTTCAATTTCCGGTGGAGGGTGACACTGTGGGAAGAAATATTGTTCAGAAACTCATAGACAGCCATAGCGTGCGCAGAGGTACTGAGTCTGCTGGAGATACCAGCGAGGTGCTCATAAAGATCGATCAGACCCTGACACAAGATACGACGGGCACTATGGCCTACCTTCAGTTTGAGGCCCTTGGCATCGACAGAGTCAGGACCGAACTCTCCGTCAGCTATATCGACCACAACACCCTGCAGGTCACCTTCGAGAATGCTGACGATCACGCTTTTCTCCAGGATATCGCCTCGAAGTATGGCATCGTGTTCTCGCGACCAGGCAACGGCATCTGTCATCAGGTGCACTTGGAGCGCTTTGGGATTCCAGGGAAATCGCTTTTAGGCTCGGACAGTCATACGCCTACGGGCGGCGCCCTCGGCATGCTGGCCATCGGGGCGGGCGGGCTCGATGTTGCACTGGCAATGGCGGGTCTTCCCTTCTCCATCCCGCGACCCAAAGTACTCAAAGTCGAGCTGAAGGGCGCCCTCCCGCCAATGGTGAGCGCGAAGGATATCGTGCTTGAAGTACTCCGGCGGCTCACCGTAAAGGGCGGCGTGGGCAAGATCCTCGAGTACGCGGGCGAAGGCGTCGCCACCCTCTCGATCCCCCAGCGCGGCACCATCACCAATATGGGCGCCGAACTCGGCGCTACGACTTCAGTCTTTCCCAGCGATGAGGTGACCGAGCGTTTTCTGGAAGCGCAGGGGCGAGGCTCAGACTTTACGCCGATCTTCGCCGACCCCGACGCGACCTACGATGAAGAGATTGTCATCGACTTATGCGCCCTCGAGCCGCTCATCGCTCTTCCGCACATGCCGGACAATGTTGTGCCCGTGCGCGATGTCGCAGGCCAGCCCGTGGATCAGTGCTTCATCGGCAGCTGCACGAATTCTTCCTATTATGATCTCGCGATGAGCGCCGCCATCCTCAAGGGCGTACATGTGGCCCCCAAGACGAGCCTCGTCATCAGTCCGGGCTCGCGGCAGGTTCTGCTCATGATCACCAGGGACGGGATTCTGACAGACCTCGTCGAAGCAGGCGCGAGAATACTCGAATCCGCCTGCGGGCCTTGCATCGGCATCGGGCAGGCCCCGACCACCAACGCCGTCTCCCTTCGTACCAACAATCGCAACTTCGAGGGCCGCTCCGGCACCGCATCGGCCAAGGTTTTCCTCGTCAGTGCCGAAACCGCGGCTGCCTCGGCGATCACAGGGATGATCACCGATCCGCGCACGATAGGCCGGAACGTCAGCATCGACATGCCCAATCGCTTTCTGAGTGACGACTCGATGTTCGTGTTCCCGCAGAACGGTGGCGCGATGGTGCAGATCCGCCGCGGGCCCAACATCGCCCCTCTTCCCCAGTTTGAAGCGATCGACGACAGCCTCAGAGCACAGGTGCTCATGAAGATGGGCGACAATATCACGACCGACCATATCCTCCCGGCGGGCAGCAAAATCATGTCGCTGCGCTCAAATCTGCCCGCGATTTCCGAGTACTGCTTCTCGGTGCTGGACACGAGCTTTCCCGCGCGTGCCAGAGCGGCGAAAAGCGGTATTCTCGTCGCGGGTCAGAACTATGGCCAGGGTTCAAGCCGTGAGCACGCCGCGCTCTCCCCGAGATACCTGGGAGTCCGCACAGTTCTCGCTGTATCCTATGCGCGCATCCATCGCCAGAATCTTGTAAACGCCGGGATTCTTCCTTTAATATTTGATAATATCGAAGATCTGAACGCGATCGAGCAGGGTGACATTCTTTTGCTGGAGCATATTTTCGACGGACTGCGGAAGGATCGCTTGGAGATCAGAAACGAGAGGAGCGGAGCGCGCATCTTTGCACATCACGGTCTGCCCGGACGCCAGATCGATCTGATTTTTGCGGGGGGAGCGCTCAACGCTGCCCGACGTGAACTGGTGCGCTGACCAAGAAGGGCATATGGGCGAAACTGAGTTCGGACTGGAAGAGCGGGTCCTTCGTACGAAGGCCGAGCTCGCGGAGCGAGCCGCGCTACTCGCGTCGCGCGGACTCACTGTTCCAACGGGAGAAGGCCTCGTGCTGGGGCTTTACCAAGGAGAACGCCTTGTGGCAACCGGCGCACTCGTGCGCAATGTTCTGCAGGGAATTGCCGTCGATGCTGGCTTCGAGGGCGAGGGCGCAGGGGCGACTATCGTCTCATCGCTCATAAAGACAGCCATCCAGCGAGGCATTGCCCAGATATTTCTCTTCACCACGAGCGACGAGGCGCCCAGGTTTGAAGGATTGGGTTTTTCGCGCATAGTGGCGGTGCCTGGTGGAGCAGCGCTCCTGGAGTGGGGAGCTCAGGGCATTGCGCAGTATTGTGCGTCGCTGCGCGCTGCAGCGGAGGGCAGGCACGGTCGGACAGGAGTTGTTGTCGTCAACTGCAACCCCTTTACGGCGGGCCACCGGGCTCTCATCGAATACGCGGCCGCACACTCGCCGTGGCTCTACGTTTTCGTGGTGGAAGAAGACCTGTCGCTCTTTCCTTTTGAGGTCAGGTTCAAACTCATTCGGGATGGGACCGCAGACCTGCCGAACGTGACAGTGATTAGAGGTGGACCCTACATCATCTCATCGGCGACGTTCCCGACCTATTTCATTCGTCCTGACCGCGAGGAAGCCGCGCAGAAGGCGGTCAGGATGCACGCCGCGCTGGATTTGGTCACTTTCAGGGGCTGGATCGCACCGGCGCTGCGCGTGGCGCGGCGATTTGTGGGGACTGAGCCATACTGCGACACTACATCGGTCTACAATGAGACCATGAAAATGGTGCTTCCTGAAGAAGACCCCGCGGCGATGGACAAGTGGGGACTGGAGTCAGGTGTCGCGCCGATCGAAGTAATCGAGATTCCGCGCTTTGAGATCGATGACGAAGCGGTCAGCGCCTCGAAAGTGCGCGAACTGATACGAGAGGGCAACCTTCCCGAAGTCGAAAAGCTTGTTCCCCGGACAACTTGGGAATGGCTCCGCAGCACGGAGGCGGCTCCTGTGCTCGATAGAATACGCCACAGCGATTCACGACATTGATATTCATTTGGACACATGTTTTTGGAGGAAGCGATGAAAGCTCTCAGATCGGTGACTGCAGGGTCCCTTGAATCGAGTGATGTGCTCGTCACGATTACACCGCTCGCGGAAGAGAAGGTCGAGTATGTCATCGACAGCATTGTTATCAAGCAGTTCGGTGCGCGGATCAGGAAGGTCACCGAAGAGATGGCGAACCAGGCGGGAGTAAGTGCCGCACGAATCCACGTGCAGGACAGGGGTGCGCTCGAGTGCACGCTCCGTGCCCGACTGGAGACCGCGCTCGACAGGAGCGTCGCGTGCTGAAGCCGTCTCCCGTGCTCGAAGCCCGGGAGCTGCGATGGCTGAAAAAGAGGGAATTGGCGCGGAATCTGGAGGTGAAATTCCCAGGCATTCCGTTTGCGGTAGCGTACTGCACCCTGCGCATGCCCGCGCCGCTACGGCTTTCGGGCGCTTACAACGATATTCCAGGCCGATTCCAGGAAGCACTGGACGCAGTACTTGCAGATAAATTGCTACAGGTGCTTGAGCGGGGTATCGATCAGTATGACGATGGTCCGAGCGCGTGGATCGCGACTGCCTGTTCGGCCGTGGGACTCAAGCGGCTCGCAATCGAATTGGAAGAGAAGCACCCCCAAGGAGCCCTCATCGACATCGACATCAGCGATTCCGAAGGAATCGAACTCTCGCGGAGGGACATAGAATTTCCCGCGCGTCGCTGCTTTGTCTGCGGCGAAGGTGCGGCTGTCTGCACCGCTGGGCAGCGTCACTCTTTTACGGAAATCGAGGCGCGCGTCAAAGAGATCGCATCAAAATGAGTTCTGAAGACCTGACGCGAGCCATCGGTCGCACCGCGCTCGCGGCGATGCTCTACGAGGTGGCGGCATCTCCAAAACCGGGGCTCGTCGATCCATTTTCTGCCGGCGCCCACTCCGACATGGATTACTTCACATTCCTATCAAGCGCTGCCGCGCTCGCTTCTTATTTTGTGAATTTCGCGCGCATCGGTGCGGAGTCTGAAGGTGATGACCCATCCGCGCTTCTCCCTGCGCTGCGCCGCGCAGGAATCGAGGCAGAGAACGCGATGTTCGCCGCCACGGCGGGCGCCAACACGCACAAGGGTCTCATTTTTTCCATGGGACTGCTCTGCGCGGCATCCGGAAGGCTCGCGGCGAAGGGCGAGCGCCTTGATCCTGAGACTTGCGCCCACACCGTCTCCGAGATCGTCGCCGGCATCTGCGCGCGCGAACTCGAGCCGCTCACGGGTGCCGCGAAAAACGTGGGCAGCGTGGAAGGCACAGGCGCTCCACAAAACGTGGCCGCAGCGACCCACACTGATGGCGCTCCCGGCGATTCGCGGCGCTCTCCCCTGACTTCGGGCGAAGCACTCTTTCTGCGATTCGGCGTTCGGGGCATACGCGGCGAAGCGGAAGCGGGTTTTCCCTCGGTGATCGATCACGCGCTCCCGAGGCTCCGCGCTGACCTCGCGGCTGGGTCAACCTACAACGATGCGATGATCGACGCGCTGCTCGAACTCTGCCTGTATGTCGATGACACAACCGTGCTCAATCGCGCTGGGATACAAGGGCTCGCGCACGTAAGGGCCGCCGCTGGAGAGGCTCTTGCTCGCGGCGGTATGTCGAGCGCACAAGGCAGGGATTATATCCACGGTCTCGATGGGGATTTCAGCGCGCGGGGCCTGAGTCCGGGCGGCTGCGCGGATCTGCTCGCGGTCACTGTATTTCTGGACAAGTTGCCTGACGATCGTTGATCGCGGCTGACGATACCCCAGACATGGCCAGCGTCTGCAAATTCATCGTGATGTACGTTATTTGCGCGCCGCGATGCCCCTCTTCGACTCAGCCCGCACCAGCGCGACGTTCAGCCCCACAACCACGAACGCAAAGAACGCGTACATCAAGAAACCAGCTCGAATGCCCCATGCCGCGGCAATATTCGACATGACATAGGGGAACATAAAACTTCCCATGCCGCCGCCCATCGCCGCGAAACCCACGGCTTCGCTCTGAGTGTGTGGAAAGAAATCGCCGATGATGCTCATCACATTGGGATAGATGATCGAGCAGCCGAGCCCCGAAAAGATGACGAATATGCCGGAGATGGCTCCCGCGATATTTCCGTTTCCTAGAAATCCGACGAACGTGATCACGAATACCGAAAACGCCATGAGGATCGAGAGCGCGATCAGAATTTTCTCTCTCTTGATGATCTGCTGGAAAGTTGAAATTCCGAAGCGTCCGAGGAGCAACCCTGCCCAGAAGAGCGACACCATGAAAGTTCCTGTGGGAATTGGCGTCTTGAAGACACTCACGAAATATTCGGCGACCCAGTTCGAAATTCCCATCTCGACGCCGACATATACGAAGAGTGCGAAAAATCCGAGCCAGTAGGCCGGATGGCGGAAGAGATCGCGCCGTGATCTGCCGGGCGCGTGCCCCTTGTCCCTGCCGAGTGCCGAAAGCGGCATGAACTGCATGAAAATCGCGATCACCAGAAAGAGAATGCCGATCCCGCGGTATACAAGGGTCCACTGCATCTGCGCGCCGATCAGAATCGCGATGATGAGCGGTCCCACGAATGCTCCGATGGAGAAGGCTCCGTGCATGAGGCTCATCGCGCGACCGCCGCCCGGTCCTTCCATGCGCAGCACACCCCAGTCCACCGACAACTCGATTCCCCCCTGTCCGATGCCGACGATAAAGTAGAGGAGCATATTGAGCCAGGGAATCGTCGTCTTCGCAAAGAACTCGAGGCCCCCGAAAATCAAGAGGAGCGCGAGACTTACAGTGAGGCGCAAACCAACCGCCGAGAGAAAAATCCCTGCCAGGTAGCTTGAGAGAAAGTACCCGATCGATCCCGCGGCGATGACGGCGCCGGCGGTCGTATACGACCATCCGAAATCCGCGAAAATTTTTGGGAGTGTGGCGCCTATCACCGTCATCGATATTCCGAACAGCGCGAAAACTGTAAATAATGCTATATACAGGGGGAAAAATCGTTTTTCGACGATCATAATGCTGCATTGTGCGACATCGCACGGGTGCGCGTCAATGAGATGATTTTTGTAAAATATCGCTTCCTTTATGCGATATACACGATATAATACCTAGATGAAAACCTTTTCAGAAGCTATGATGGCTCTATATGGTAAGCATTAAGGATATCGCGCGTTTGGCGGGTGTATCTCCGTCGACGGTGTCGCGTGTCCTCAACGAGAGAGAGTATGTGCGCTCAGAGGTACGTCAACGCGTGCTCGATATCGTCAAGGAAAAAGGGTATGTGCCGAACCATGCCGCCCGCTCCATGGTGCTGCAGCGGAGCTTCACCATCGGCGTCGTCATTCCCTATCTGTTCAACATGTTCCAGCGCCAGCTCTTTGCGGCCATGGAGTTCTTCCTCGAACAGCATGGGTACAAGACGCAGTTCTTTTTCCTCAGATGGTCAGATTCGAGCGAACAGGCTTTTCTCCGCCGCCTCAAGAGTGAGACGCTCGACGGGATCATCTTCGTGCACGAGCTCGATAATCCTTCCATTTATCATTATATAAAGGAAATAAATCTGCCGGTTACCCTCTGCACGTTTGAAAAGGGCGAATTCGGTTTTCCGGCTGTACATATCGAAGAAGAGGCTTCCGCGGAGCTTGCGACGGAGTATCTCATCCAGCGAGGTCATCGCGATGTCGGCCTCATCACTGGTGAACACTTCACCTTCGGCTATCAGCGCGAGGAGGGGTACAAGAAGGCGCTTGCGGCACACGGCATTCCCTACAACCCCGAACTTACGGTCCGCGTGCCTTCGTATAATCCCGAAGCCGGCCGCGCAGGCATGCTCTCGCTCATCAAGCGGAAACAGCCCCTCACCGCGGTGTTTGCGGCGACAGATGAGTTGGCGATCGGCGCAATCAAGGCGCTCTATGAGTCGGGTCTACGCGTTCCCGACGATGTGAGCGTCATAGGGCTGGACGATATCGATATTTCTTCTTTCACTACCCCGGGACTGACGACGGTGCGACAGCCCATCTTCGAGATGGGAAAGAAGAGCGCCGATCTCGTGTGCGACTGGATCGCCCGCGGCCACACGCAGGGCAAGGCAGAGCAGTTCTCAACCACCATCGTAGAGCGCGAATCGGTGCGCACGCTGAACTAGAACGGCTCAAAATTCTGCGCCTCGAACCAGAAGTGGCGGGAGTCCTCCTGAATTTTCAGCAGCTCTTCGTAGTGGCGCCTTTCCCAATCGGACATCGAGTGGAAAAACGCCTTGAGGTGAGGCTCTTTCGCCAGATCGGCCATCTTCTGGTAATGCTGGGTGGCGTTCAGCTCAAGGAGAACTGCGCTTGAAACCGCGGCGCTGACATGGCGGTCCGAAGCGATCCGCGTGAGGAATTCCTGGCTGAATATGGGGCTTCGGTGAGGAATTGCCTGTATCTCGGCCGCAAAATTCGTGGAGGGCATCCGACCACCTATCAACTCTTTATAGTAACTCAGAAGCCAATTGTAGTGACGTTTTTCCTCTTCTGCTCTGCTCGCGAAGAACTGGGCTACATCGGCTTCTCCGCGAAGCGCGGCTTCCGAATAGATGGTAACGCTGTCGATTTCGCTCTTCATGGCATCTCTCAAGGCCGTGGTCAGTTCGTCCATGGAAGCCTCCTATGTTCTTTTTGTATATCATACTACATAATTGCGCGCAGTGTGTGGTTTTTAAAATTTTGCGAATGACTTGCATTTTTTTTGCACAGTGAGTATCTTTTGCGAACCATTTGCAGACAGTTGGTGCGCGGAATCGTGTGCCGGGAGAAATATGCATGACAAATAACCGAAAGACGCATGCCAGGAATTATTTCATCGCCTTCTTGATGGCGGCGCTGATGTTGATCGTGGTGGGGTCTGTCGCCGCGCAGGCCAAGACACAGACGTTTAGGGTGGCGGTGAGCATTCCACCGATGCAGGAGTGGGTGCAGCGCATCGCGGGCGACAGGGTGGCCGTGACGCTCATCATGCCGCCAGGCTCGAGTCCTCACTCGTTCGAGCCGTCACCGAGGCAGCTTATGGAGCTTGGTTCGGCACAGATCTGGTTCGTGATCGGAATCGACTTCGAGTATCCGCTTCTGCCGAAGGTGCGCGCGATGTATCCGAAGCTCGCGATCGTCGATGTCACGAAGAATGTTAAATTCCGCACGCTGAAACCCGGCGAGCAGGAGACCGACGCGGCTCCGGCTGGAGGTCCCGTCGACCCTGCGCTCACTAATCGGGACCAGCACAGTTGGCTTGGGTATGATCAGGCAAAGGCGGAAATCGCCGCGATACGCGACGAGCTCATCGCGCGCGATCCTTCAGAAGCCGCGCTCTACAGATCGAACTACGACAAATACATGAAGGAAATCGAATCGACATACCTCAGGCTCAAGACTGAACTCGCCCCGCTCTTGGGTTCGAATGTGTTCGTGTATCATCCGGCTTTCGGCTATTTCTTCGATATGTTCGGAATTACGCAGGTCGCGGTTGAGCTCGCGGGCAAGGAGCCGACGCAGAAGGAACTGATGTCTCTCATCGAGCTCGCGAAGAAAGACAAGGCGAGAGCGATCTTCACGCAGGTGCAGTTTTCTGAGAGTGCGGCGAAGGCGGTCGCGGGCGCGATAGGGGCGGCAGTAGTGCCCATCGATCCGCTCGCCGGCGACTGGCTGGAGAATCTCTCTCGCATGGGGCAGGCTCTATTGAAGGCTCTTCCTGGAGGGAAGTGACATGAGTGATATCGTACAGGCTACGGAGCGGTCGGCGCACAGCGAGACGGCTCATGAGGAAAGGGCGCATGGAGAACCCGCGCACTTTCCGCACTCTCCCGAGAACATCGCGATCTGGTGCAGGGATATGGCGTTCAGGTACCGCGAGGCTCAGGTATTCGACCATGTTTCCTTCCACGTCCACCGCGGCGAATTTGTGGCGCTGACGGGCAAGAATGGCGCGGGCAAGAGCACGCTGCTCAAGCTCATCGTGGGGATCCTGGAGCCGGCGAGCGGCGAAGTGCTCGTGTTCGGCGCTCCTCCGAAGAAACGGATCGAATCGATCGGCTATGTGCCCCAGCATGCGGGCTTCGATCCTGCGTTTCCCATCGAGGTAAAGGAAGTGGTGGGTATGGGCAGGCTCTCTGGTCTGACACGCGTGCTGAATGGGCAGAAACAGGATGAGATTGATTGGGCGTTGGAGCAGGCTGAGGTGACTGATCTTCGCGGGAGGCCATTTTCGGCGCTCTCTGGCGGTCAGCGGCGGAGAGTTCTTGTGGCGCGCGCCCTCGTAGGGCACCCAAAACTCCTCGTGCTCGACGAACCGACGGCGAATATGGATGCCGCGAGCGAGAAAAAATTCTACGACGTGCTCGCGAGGGTGAAAGGGAATACCACGGTACTCATCGCGACCCACGATTCGGACTTTGTGTCGGCGCTTGCGGACACGGTGCTCTGTGTGGGGCAGGATGTCGACCACCCGCACTCGGTGCACCGCCACGCCATCGAGCAGGCGGAGCATGCGCCGGAAGAGCTCTACGGTGGGAAAGTCGTGCGTGTTCGACATGACATCGAACTGCCCGACAACGCGTGCTGTGAGGGGAAAGACTGAGGAGAGATCGAGTGATGAACGGATTTTTACAGGCGCTGATGAATCCAACGGTGCCGTTCGTGCGCAACGCGCTGATAGGGAGCGTGCTGGCGGCCTTCCTGTTTGGCATTCTGGGATCGCTCGTGACGGTGCGGCGGATCGCAGGGCTCGCAGGTGCGATCTCGCACACGGTGCTGGGCGGCATAGGACTCGCGCTGTTTATGGCCGCAAAAAGCGCGCCGAGGTGGATCACCCCGATGCTCGGGGCATTGGTGTTCGCGGTGCTGGCGGCCTTCGTCATCAGCGTCGTTTCGCTCAAGGCGAAGCAGCGCGAGGACACGGTGATCAATGCGCTCTGGGCCATTGGCATGAGCCTCGGCATCGTGTTCATGGCGAAGACGCCGGGATACGCCGATCCCATGAGCTATCTCTTCGGCAACATCCTGCTCGTGACGAGCGGCGACCTCTACCTTCTCGCGGCGCTCACGGTGATCGTGCTGATTCTCGTGTGGCGCTACTACCGGCACCTCGAGGCGGCGTCCTTCGATGAAGAGTTCGCCTCGACCAAGGGTGTTCCGGTAATGGCGATCTACCTCGTGCTGCTGCTCGTGATCGCGGTGGCGATCGTGCTCCTGCAGACTTTCGTCGGCATCGTGATGGTAATCGCCATGCTCACCCTGCCGGCAGGCACGGCGGGATACTATTCACGAAACCTGGCGGGCATGATGGTAAACGCCACAATCCTTTCGCTCATATTTTCGGTGAGCGGGCTCGTTGTGTCCTGGCACTTCGATCTTCCCGCCGGCGCGGTGATCGTGCTCCTCGCCGGCGCGGTTTTCATTGCCTTCTCTGGTGGCAAGGTGATCGCGGGCAAGAGACTCACAAAATCATGATGAGGAGTATGATATGACGAGGGCGCGCGCTCATGTGCTGGAAACGATCTCTTCGGCGGATGGACCCCTCTCGGCGCGTCAGCTCTGCGAGGCTTTTCGGAACGAACACGATCCCGCGACGATCTACCGCGCTCTGCATTACCTGGAAGAAAAAGGGAGCGTCGAATCCTTCATCCTCCACTGCGACTGTCACGGGACGGAACGCTATTATGTCGCGCGGTCTGGTGCGCACAGGCATTGGTTCCACTGTGAACGCTGTCATCGTTTCACGGATCTGGGACCGTGCCAGTTCAATGATCTCGTCGGCAAAATGACTGCGGAAAAGGGTCTGGAGATCCGGTCGCACACCTTCTACGCCACAGGGATCTGCGCGGACTGCCGAAAAAAAGAAGCGGCTTTCTAGCATCGGGAAACCACGGCGTCATTGGAAAAATTCTCCCAAATCGCCTCTACAATTTGCGCGCTCCATGCATTAGGATTATGCAATAGAAGGAGGGGCGCGTGATAAAATTCCTCAAGCAACCCATGATGCGCAAGGTGTTGATCGCGCTTGCGCCACTGTATCTCTTCTCGCTGTGGATGTATGGTCTCCGCGTCGTGGCCGCGGCGCTCGTCGTGTTCGTGGCCGGCATCGGCACGGAGTGGCTGTTCGAGCGCAGACGGCAGGGGAAGATCAGCGAAGCGGTGCTGGTGACCTGCGCCCTCTACACGCTCGCGTGGCCTCCCAAGACGCCGCTATGGATCATGGCGGTCGGCATCATCTTCGCGGTGGCGATGGCCAAGGGTGTGTACGGCGGATTCGGAAGGAATATTTTCAATCCGGCAATCGCGGGGCGCGCCTTTGTGTACATCAGTTTTGCGGTGGTGCTCAGTCGCGCTTATACGAGCTTCGGAAATTTCGGCATCGGCGCGGTCGACGCGCTCGCGTCCGCCACGCCTCTCGCGCAGATGCGGGCCCACACGTCGGTTCCACTCTCAAATCTCTTATTTGGACTGCACTCCGGAGCCATGGGCGAGACCATGACGCTGCTCATCGCGCTCGCGGCGCTCTACCTCATCCTGACCAAGACCGCGAGCTGGCGGATCATTCTGTCGACCATACTCGGCGGGGCGCTGACCAATTTCATCGTCCTCGCGACGGGAGCGCAGAAGGCCCTGCCGATGGAGAGCCTCCTGGCGGGCTCCTTTCTTTACATGTCGGTTTTCATGGCGACCGATCCGGTCTCCGCGCCGAAGCGACAGCCCTCGCACTATATCTACGGAGCGCTCATCGGCGCAACGGCGGTGATCATCCGCACATTCTCTGCCTTCCCCGAAGGCACGAGCTTCGCGATTCTCTTCGGGAACACCTTCGCGAGCCTCATCGATATCGCCGTCGACTCGTTCAAGAAGAAGCCAGCGCCCGCGGCCCCCGCCGGCAAAGCGCCCGCGACTGCCACCGAAGGAGGCGCGACGGTTAAGGCGGGCTCAGCGCCTTCCGGCGCCCCCGGCGCATCCGGAACGGCAGGAGGCGCACGATGAAAGTAAACCGAAACTCAGTCATCTACGCCGCGGTTTTCACCTTTGTCGTCTGCATCGCCTTCGTGATCATTCTCGCCATCGCGAATCAGGTCACGCTCGCGCGTGTCCAAGCCAATAAGCGACTCGAATCGCAGGCCGCTGTGCTTAAGGCCTTCCGACTCGCTGACGCTTCGACTCCCTCGAGCGAGATCGACTCGAAGTACACGCAGCTCATCACCGAGAAAAATGTGGACAACACGACCGCCTACGTCGCCACCATCAACGGCCAGCCCTATGTCGGCGTCAAGCTCACGATGCCGGGCCTCTGGGGACCGATCACCGCGGTGCTCGCCACCGACAAACAGGGCACGGTGATCCAGGGCTTCGAGATCGTCGACCAGCAGGAGACGCCGGGGCTGGGAGGGCGCATCACCGAGCCGTGGTTCTCGGCGCAGTTCAAGGGCAAGAAGACACTGCCCGACGGCACGATCGCCTTCGCGCAGGGCACGGGCAAGGGCAATTTTGACCCCAACAATGGTACGGTAGACGCCATAACCGGCGCGAGTCGCACAAGTGATTTCGTAAAGGCCCTCGTCAATAAGGAATTGGCGCTCGCCCGTCAGATAGGAGGCACGCTGTGAGCTCCGCGACAAACAAGGTTATAAAGGACGGCCTCTGGTACAACAATCCGATCTTCGTGCAGGTGCTGGGCATCTGCTCCACGCTGGCCGTCACGAACAATCTGCGCAACACGCTCATCATGGTGCTGGGTGTGAGTTTTGCCACCTCGATGGGAAGTCTGACGCTGAGCGCGCTGCGCGACCTCATTCCGCGCAAGGTGCGCATGATCGTACAAGTGCTGGTCCTCTCGTTCTACGTCATCATCATCGACATCGTGCTGAGGGCTTACCAACCGGCGATTTCGAAGCAGCTTGGGCCGTACGTCGGCCTCATCATCACGAACTGCATACTGATGGGGCGCGCCGAGGCCTTCGCGGCTTCGAATCCTCCAGGCTTGGCATTCATCGACGGGCTCTTCAATGGGCTCGGGTACGGCTGGGTGCTCCTTGCGATCGCGGTGATTCGCGAATTTCTGGGCTTTGGAAGCCTCTTTGGCATCAAAATCGTCGGAGATGGGTTCACGCCCTGGACCATCATGGTAATGGCGCCGAGCGCCTTCTTCCTGGTCGCCATCGCGCTGTGGATCGCGAACAACTACAAGGCAAAGGCGGAAGCGTCCAAGAAGTCTGCCGGCGCGCCCGGCGCTTCCGGCGCACCGAACGCAGGGGCCGGCGCATCGGCGGCCAAACCCGCCGCAACGGGAGGTAAGGCATGACTGGCGCACCAAGTGTAGGACTGCTCTCGCTCTTTCTGGCGAGCGTGCTCACGAGCAACATTCTGCTCGCTAATTTCTTGGGCACCTGCTCCTTCATCTCGATATCGAAGGACTTCAAGAGTTCGATGGGCCTGGGCATCGCCGTAACCCTCGTGATCGGCATCACGGCCGCGGTCTGCTGGGCGGTGCTCTACTTCATCATCCAGCCACTCGGCATCGAGTACCTCTCCTTCATCATCTTCATCATCGTGATCGCGGGCGTCGTGCAGATGCTCGAGATGATCATCGACCGCTTCTCACCCGCCCTCTACATGGCGCTCGGCATCTTCCTGCCCCTCATCACCGTCAACTGCGCCGTGCTCGGCGTCATACTCTTCATGCAGATCCGCAACTACAATTTCCCGCAGGCCGTGATATTCGGCTTCGGATCGGGCGCCGGCTGGTGGCTCGCCATCATGCTCCTCGCCTCGATCAGAAAGAAGCTCGACGCGAACAATGCCGTACCGGCGGGCCTCAAGGGCACCGGCATCACGCTGATTACGATCGGCTTCATCGCGATGGCTTTTGTCGGTTTTTCCG
>Ga0172375_10003527_pt1 | contig 23658 bp, 20 predicted proteins | sample LakKiv1m_FD_114537 | JGI IMG/M metagenome (GOLD analysis project Ga0172375, IMG submission 114537) | Freshwater microbial communities from Kabuno Bay, South-Kivu, Congo - kab_092012_11.1m | ecosystem: Environmental > Aquatic > Freshwater > Lake | place: Democratic Republic of the Congo... | reverse complement strand
TGACCACCAGCGGCACCAAACGGCAAACCCTGCTCCACCGCCTAAACGGCAACGTGGCCATGCACGGCGCCAATCTGACCATCGAAAAAATCGACCTCGACACCATCCTGACTCAATATGCCAAAAGCCAGGAAATAGGTCTCCTTGACCTGGGCAGCATCTTCATTGCCGGCCCTTTCGGCCCCCTGCTGAGCAAGGCCGTTGACCTTTCCGGCACCGCCCTCGGCGTTGGCCGGGGCAGCAGCCGGCTTACCCAGCTGGTTTCGGAATGGACCATCCGCAACGGAATTGCCACCACCAGGGATGTCGCCCTGGCCACGCCGAAACACCGCCTGGCCTTCAAGGGAGAGCTCGATTTGCCGGCCGAACGCTTCGTCGGCTTCCGCGTTGGCGTGCTGGATCGGCGCGGCTGCGCCACTGTAAGCCAGACCGTCAACGGCAGCTTCCGCGATCCGCAGGTGGAAAAGGCGAGCTTTCTGGCCAAGAGCGTTGTCAATCCGCTGCTTTCCCTCTTCCGCAAGGGAGCGGCAGCCATCAGCGGCAGCCAACAAACCTGTACGCCCTTTTATCAGGGCCGCGTAGCGCATCCGGCCACGCCCTAAGCAACGCAAAGGATGAAAGGAAGGGGGGGGGAAACGAGAAGGGCTGTCAGGCCGAAGCCTTGGCGATCAATTCCCGCTTGGCCTCGACGCCCAACCGCCTGATTCGGTATTCACGCCGGGCCGCTTCGCTGCGCGAGGGGACCGATTCGGCATAAACCAGGCTCACTGGCCGCCTGGCCTTGGTGTACCGGGCACCACGCGTGCCGCCGTTGTGCTCGGCCAGACGCCGGACGAGGTCGGTAGTAATGCCGGTGTAGAAGGTGCCATCCTGGCAACGCAGGATGTAGACAAACCAGCCGGTGGGATTATTCATTCACCGCGGTTTGGTTCACCGCGCAGAGCGCGCAGGGAACATCGTATTGTTCACGGCGGTCGATGAGCTTCCACTTGCCCAACAAAATCCGCTCATTATTGGCCTTCTTGCAAACTTCGCACACCCAAATCTCCGGGGTATTCTCGTCGCCGGTTACTTGGTATTTATAACGCTTCATATCAAACACTTTACCGAGAGGGGTTAACACAGAATGGCCATCACGGCCGTGACGGGCGGACTATACCAACTCTGGCGCTCGAATACCATGTAAAAAGGGGGCACCGCCGAATTTTCTCAAAACCACTCATGTCGGGCCGATGAAGCAAGCAAATTCAAGGGTTGCCTATTCGCCTCCGCCACGGATGAAACCGGCCACCGCCAGCGATTGCCCCCAGGTGTGCCAGGCACCGGTGACAAAATCAATGGTCATGGCGCGTTGATCAAAACGCGCTTCGACATTGGTTTCGAGGCTACACTGGCGGTCGTAGTTGGTATGACTCAAGATCAAACGATAGAGAAACGGCGCCACTTCTTCAACCGTTTCCACGTAAAGGCCATGGCCGGTCGACATCTTCCGCCGCGCGTTGCCGGCAAGGATAAGGACACTCCCCGGCTGCGGCACCAACTCCGTGTTGCCACGCTGCTCTTCGCAGGAAAACCAAGTGAGTGGGCCGTTCTGATAACCGATCCGGCAACTGTCGATGCCACTGCGGCACCGAAGATAGGGAATACACTGCGGCTCGCACCGCCGACTCTTGCCTGCCGCTGTGCGAAACGGCTCATAACAGCCGTCCTCCTCGGGCATGAGCTTCGACAGGTGAGAAGCCACTCCCGGCGGCAGGTGCAACCCAGAATCAGGAGGGGCAGCATCCGGGGCCACATCACCGCCACCGCCATCAGCCGCCGATTGCTTGGCCGTGCTGGAATCGGCTTTCTTTTGGGCTGCTCCAGCTTGCACCGGCGTACCCGCCAACAACATGACCCCTGCCATCGCCCCGAGAACCATCCCCCACCGCCTCATTCCCTCATCCCTCCCCGTGTTTTGCCCACACTAGCTCTACCCGTTCCCCGGCACCAAAACAAAAACGGCCCTGCCCCGCCTGAGGGGAGAGCCGTTTCCTGTAAATGGTCTGCAAGTGTCTTGCGCCATGTGTTCAGCAAGTGGTGACCCCTACGGGACTCGAACCCGTGTTACCGGCGTGAGAGGCCAGCGTCCTAGACCGCTAGACGAAGGGGCCACAATCTGTGCGCCACTTTCTAAATGATGCAGCGCTGTTTGTCAATCACAATTGTTGGCGGCGGGCCAGGCCAGGAGTTTCCTGCCAGCCCCACCTCACCCTCCTGCCGGCACGCCCGTCGCCCCCTACCCCAACCGATTGTAGAACACGGTCAAATCACGCAGCCTGTCGCGCACCTCGTCGGTCAGGAAGCGTGGTGCCACCCGCCAGCGCCAGTTGCCCTTCGGGGTTCCCGGCGTGTTCATCCGGCAGTCACTGCCAAAACCGAGCAGATCCTGCAGCGGGATCATGGCCACCGCCGCCACCGAGGCGAGAGCCATGCGGATGAAATCCCAGTGGATCGGGCTGCCCGGTTGGCTGTGGGCATACCGCATGGCCCGCGCCTTGCTGGTGGCCGCCACCTTGTCGCTGAAGTACCAGCCTACCGTGGTGTCGTTGTCGTGGGTACCGCTGTAAGCCACGCAATTGGTGGAAGAAAAATTGTGGGGCAGGTAAGCGTTCTTTTCGTCGGAATCAAAGGCGAACTGGAGTACCTTCATGCCCGGCAACCCCAGAGCATCCCGCATTTTTTCGACCTCCGGTGTGATGATACCGAGATCTTCGGCAATGATGGGCAGGCTACCGATGGCTGCCTTCATTTCGGCAAAAAATTGGCGATCCGGCCCCTTGACCCAGCGGCCCCGGACCGCATCGGGCTCGCTGGCCGGAATCTCCCAGTAGGATTCAAAACCGCGGAAGTGATCGACGCGGACGATGTCCACCGTGGCAAAAATCTGGCGGAACCGCTCCCGCCACCAACCAAAGAGCTGCTCCCGCACTCTGGAATCGCGACTGTGCCAACGGAAAAGCGGATTGCCCCAGCGCTGCCCCGTCTCGCTGAAATAATCAGGCGGCACCCCGGCCACATGGGTGGGCCGGAGGGTCTTGGCATGGAGGGTAAAACACTCCTGATGGGCCCAGACATCGGCGCTATCCGGTGCGACATAAATGGGGATGTCGCCGATGAGCCGCACGCCGCGCGCTGTGGCATGGGCGCGTAACCGTTGCCATTGCCGAAAAAAGCAGTATTGGACGAACTGATGATAACGGATGCGCTCGACAAGACGTTGCCGGGCTACGGCCAGAGCCTTTTCGTTGCGGCCGGCCAGCTCTCTAGGCCACTCATACCAGGGCAACAGGCGCTGTTCGTCGCGCAGAGCCATAAAAAGGGCATAATCACCAAGCCAGGAAGCGGAGGTTGCGCAAAATTCATCGAATCCTTCTGTCCCGCCTTCATAGCGGAAGGTCTGAAAGGCTGCCGCCAGCAGTTCGTGCTTCCAGGGAATGACCCGACTGAATTCAACCAGATATTCGGAAAAATCGGGAATATCGTCAAGGTAGCGGCGGGGCAGCAGGCCATCCGCCACCAGCAGCTCCGGACTGATCAGCAGCGGATTGCCGGCAAAGGCCGAAAGCCCCATGTAGGGCGAATTATCCAGCCCTCGACTGGTGGGGCAAAGTGGCAGGAACTGCCAATAGCGTTGTCCAGCGGCGGCGAGGAAATCGACAAAACTATGGGCGTCGCGCCCCAGATCACCGATGCCATATCGGCCAGGCAACGAGGTGATATGGAGCAGGATTCCGCTACCGCGCTCAAGCAACATGGCAACTCCTTGGCCGATATTATGTACTCAAGGCCGCTGCTCCCAAAATAGCACCCCTGCCCTTTACATTCCAGCGGGAATGTTTATCTATAAAAAATGAGCCACATGTGGTTGCGCACCAGGAGCCTCTTCGAGGCACCACCTCCCCCGCCAGCCAAGAATCCACCGCGCCTTTTTTCTTCTTGCTTTTTTAAAAATACTTTTTTAGAATTTAAAGTTTTGGTGCCCAGATATTCCCCGCGCCGCCCCGGACGTAACAACCAGAAATCAGGAGAAAACACCAGTGTCTTCAAACATCAAAGCACGTCTGCTTGAAGTGGGAAAAGATGAAGGGTGTGTCACGCTCGCCTTCCTGAATGACCTCATTCCGGACGGCAAGGATCCCGATACCATCGATGGCATCTTCGATTTCCTGCAAAAGAATAACATTGAGGTGGTGAGCCACGAGAAGGGGGGTAAGAAAAAAACCTTGGACGGCCGCCATCTCGACGACGGCGAGGCCAAGGAAGGGATGACCGTCGAGGATATCCTCGACGAGGAAGGCCTCGTTCTCGACAAGAGCGCCGAAAAGGAAGAGAGCTCCGAGCCCGAGGAAACGACTACCACCTACCTGCGGGAGATGGGCCAGTTCGAGCTGCTCACCCCGGAGGAGGAAGAAAAATACAGCAAGACCATCCGCGAGGGCTTTGACGCCATCATCCGCGCCATCCGGAATGACAAATCAAATCTGGCGGAAATGAAGGCGCTCGCCGAACGCATCGACCTCTGGGAGAAGCGCGATCCCACCCTGAAGCCCAAGAAGCAACACCTCAATTACATGGTGCGCGGAGTAATCAAGGTGTGCGAAAAGTATCCGACCCGCAAAAAACTCGGGGAGATGCGCTGCCGGGTCGAACTCTACACCCGCTCCATCGAGGTGGCCAAGGACGCAATGATCAAGGCCAACCTGCGGCTGGTGGTGAGCATCGCCAAACGCTACATGCACCAGGGTCTCACCCTGGCCGACCTGATCCAGGAAGGCAATCTCGGCCTGATGCGCGCCGTCTTCCGCTTCGACTACACCAAAGGCAACAAGTTCAGTACCTATGCCAGCTGGTGGATCAGGCAGGCGATCACCCGCGCCATACTAGACAAAACCCGCACCATCCGGCTGCCCGTGCATTTCCTTGAGTTGCGGAGCCAGTTTTTCAAGGCCTTTTATTCGCTGCTGAAGGAGCTCGGCCGCGAACCGACACCCATCGAAATTTCCGACAAGACCGGGTTGCCGATGGATAAGATCCTCGCCATCCTGGAGGCCTCGCGCGAGCCGATTTCGCTGGAAACCCCGGTGGGCGACGACGACTCCACCCTCGGCGATTTCCTGGAGAACCAGGAATCGATCTCGCCCTACGAGGCGGTCAAGGGCAAAGAGCTTTCCGACCGGGTGATCAACATCCTCTCCACCCTGAGCGCCCGCGAGGAAAAGATCATCCGGTTGCGCTTCGGCATCGGCGAAGATGCGGAGTACACTTTGGAGGAAATCGGCAAGCGCTTCAACGTCTCCCGCGAGCGCATCCGCCAGATCGAAAAGAAGGCGTTGAACCGCCTGCGCCACTCCAGCCGGCGAGAAAAACTCAAGCACTTCCTCGATTAACCAATCGCTCCCCTTCTGGCCGGGCCAGAAGGGGGGATTCCCTGGCCACGCGCCGGGTTTCTTCCCCACAAACCGCCGAGGATCATGGCCACCGGGATCATCGACCGGACCAGTCGTTCCCTGTTGCCAATTACCCTGGCCTTTGCCAGCGGTATCGGCACGGCCAGCCGCGTCTCGTTTCCAACGGCCATCATATTGACCATGGCGGGCGCCGTGGTTGCAATCCTTCTCTGGTCATACTTTTCCAGCCGTCCCCGCCTTGCCTCCCTGTTATTGCTCCCTTTCTTCTTCCTGACCGGCCTTTGGCATGGCGCGCCAGCCTTCCGACCTCCGCAAGATCCCCACCATGTCGCCAACCTGATCGGCGGAACCCAGCAGGATCTGGTGCTGGCCGGAATGCTTGCGGAGGCGCCGACCCAAAATGGCGACCGCACCAGGCTACTCATGGCCGTCAGCGAACTGCGATTACCAGCAGGCGTGACCCCAACCCACGGCCTGGTGCAACTCACCGTGGGCGGCCACCCCAGCCAAGAACTCCTGCCAGGCGACCGATTTCTCGCACGCGCCCGTGTCGGTCCCCTGCGCGGCTATCGAGTCCCCGGGGCCATGGACTACCGGACCTTTTTGCATCAACAGGGGATCTGGCTAAGCGGTTGGGCTGAAACACCTCTCCACATCATGCCCATTTCCCCTCCATTATCTCGGTCTGGGCAGCTAGCCTTTTTACCTGAACGCCTCCGGGCCGAGGCCAACCGGCTCATCAACCAGTTGGCGCCACCAACAACCGTCTCGCTCTACAAAGCCTTACTCACCGGCAGTCGCAGCGGGGTACCGGAAGAGACCGGCGACCACTTCAAGGCCACCGGCGCCATGCATCTGCTCGCCATTTCAGGCATGCACCTTGGCCTTGTCACCCTGCTCTTCTCTGGGGTCGCCGCCTGGCTGCTCAAACGCTCCACCTGGCTTCTTCTCCATGTGCCGACACGCAAGCTCGCCTTGCTGCTCACCCTACCACCGCTCATTGGCTACGCCATGATCACTGGCCTGCAACCACCAGCGGTCCGCGCCCTCATCATGGTGCTCGTCTTTGTTGCCGCCATTCTCCTCGACCGCCAGTGGTGCAGCCTGAACAACCTCGCCATCGCCGCTCTGCTGATTCTGGCGCTTGACCCGGCAAGCCTCCTTGGGGCCTCGTTCCAGCTTTCCTTTGCCGCCACCGCCGCCATCATCCTCGCCTACCGCTTTCGCTTCCCGCAGCCCCCTCTTCCACGAAACACCATGCTCAGGCAATTGGGCACTGGAGTCATCACCAGTCTCTCCATCTCCATCATCGCCACCCTGGCCACTGCCCCACTCTGCCTCTTCTATTTCAACCAGATTTCGCTGCTAAGCCCGATCACCACCCTGTTGCTCACCCCACTGCTCTGCTTCTGGGCCATTCCGCTGGGACTCGTCGGACTTGCCCTGGCGACACTGCTACCCGAGCTGGCCAGCCATCTTTTCACCCTCGGTGGTTGGGGTATCACCGCCTCGTTGGCCTTGGTCGCGCAACTCGCCACCCTCTCCTGGGCTTCTTTCCATCTGCCCACCCCGACACTCTTCGAGGTAGCAACCGGCCTCGCTACGCTCCTGGCTCTGCTCGCGTGGCAACAAGGCAAAACCACTCGGTTCATAGCCCTGGCCTTGGTGATCGTACTGGTTGCATCGCCACTCATCCGTCACACCCTCCGCCTCGCGGAACAAACCAGCCGCATCACCTTTCTCGACGTGGGCCAAGGCAACGCGGTGGTGATGGAACTGCCAAACGGCATAACGGTACTGGTCGATGGCGGCGGCCTGGAAACGGAGCATTTCAACGTGGGCGAGCGGCTTATCGCCCCATTCCTCTGGAGTCACGGCATTGGCAGCCTAGACGGCGTGGTGGTCAGCCACCCACACGCCGACCACTGGAATGGCCTGCCCTTTATCATCGAACACTTCCGGCCGACCACCCTATGGATCAATGGCGACCGGGGCAATGAGGCTGGCTATGCCGAACTGCTCGCCAAAGCAGAGCACTTAGGCATTGCGGTCAAGATTCCACAATCAGGGGAAATCCTCTACCAGAGCGGCGCAACCAGCCTGCGCAATCTCACGGACCTGCACCTGATGCCGGCAGCAGTCGACGAGCCGGGCAAGGGCAAGACCAAGCGCCAGCCAGACGCCAACAACCAAAGCCTGGTACTGCAACTGCGCCACGGCAACCACGCCTGTCTGCTGCCGGGCGACATCGACACCGCCCACGAAAAACATCTCTTGCGAGAGAAAAACCTGGAAAGTGCGGTGCTGCTGGCGCCACACCATGGCAGCAAACACTCCAGCAGCGCACAGTTTATCAAGGCGGTGAAACCTCTAACCATCGTGGTCTCGGCCCAAAGCGGGCCGAAAGCACGCTTCCCCCATCCGGAAAAGCGGCAAATGTGGCAGGAGATGGGCATCCCGGTGCTGATTACCGGGGCCAGCGGCTCCATCGGCGTACGGATGGCGAACGGCCCCCTGCAGGTAGTGCCGCTCGCCGCCCCCTGATTTGATTCTCTGATCGAGAGAGAAATGCGCAGCGCAGCCGATGAAGTAACGCTTGATTGAGATGGAACCTAAACGTCGGTGAAATCAGCCGGAGGCTTCTTGAGGAACTGGGCGAATTTGGCCTTGTCGATGCAATTCACGTAGGCATCCTCGGCCGCGATCCACCCCTTGTTCAACAGATCGAGAATGGCGTCGTCCAGGGTCTGCATGCCGAACTTCTTGCCGGTTTGCATGGCCGAAGGAATCTGGTAGGTCTTGCCCTCGCGGATCAGGTTGCGCACCGCCGGGGTGCAGATGAGAATCTCCAGCGCCGCGCAGCGCCCCTTCTTATCGATCCGCTTAAAGAGCGTCTGGGAGACAACGGCCTTCAAGGCATCCGCCAGGGTGGAACGCACCTGGGCTTGCTGGCTGGAGGGGAAAATTTCGATAACGCGGTCCACGGTCTTGTGGGCGTTCAGGGTATGGAGGGTGCCGAAGACCAGATGACCAGTCATGGCCGCCTCCATGGCCAGGGCGATGGTTTCGAGGTCGCGCATTTCGCCGACCATGATGATGTCCGGATCCTCGCGCAGGGCCCCGCGCAAGGCCGAGGAAAAGCTCTTGGTGTGCAATCCCACCTCGCGGTGGTTGACGATGCAATTCTGGCTCTTATGCACGAACTCGATGGGATCCTCAATGGTGAGGATGTGGTCCTTGCGCAGTTTGTTGGCCTGATCGACAATGGCAGCCAGGGTGGTAGATTTACCGCTGCCGGTGGGGCCGGTCACCAGCACCATGCCCTTGGGCAGGGTGGCGAGCTTGGAAACCACGGTTGGCAGCCCCAATTGCTCGCAGGTGAGAATGGTGCTGGGAATCTCGCGGAACACCGCGCCAATGCCGTATTTCTGCTGGAAGAGGTTGCCACGGTAACGCGCCAACCCAGGAATTTCGTAACCAAAATCGATGTCGCCCGTTTCCTCGAAGATTTTGATCTTGTCCTCGGAGACGATCTCATAAAGCATGGCCTTGAGGTCGTCATTGGTCATCACATTGTATTTCACCTTCTCCATCTCGCCGCGAATCCGCAGGATCGGCTGCTGGCCCGAAACCATGTGCAAGTCCGAGGCGCCCTGTTCGTTCATCAGTTTGAAGAAGGCATCGATCTGGGCCATACTGGCATCTCCTTGTCGTTCTCGGGTTTTGGCTTGGCTAAGAGTAGGCAATCCAAGGGCAACAATGGTACTATAGCATAAGTAGCCGGCCGGATGACAACCAAAAACAAGAGGAATCGCCCTCGCACCATGGCCTGGATCGACCTCCATACCCACTCGCGCTATTCCGACGGCGCTTACTCCCCAGCCGGCTTGATTGATCTCGCGCTGAAACGCAAGGTCGCGGCCATTGCGCTCACCGACCATGACACCGTGGCCGGGGTGCCGGAATTTCTCGACTATGCGGCACGGCAGCAACTCCAGGCCTTGGGCGGGGTCGAAATCAGCGCCTGGCATGAAGAGCTGACCATCCACATCCTTGGCTACGGCCTCGATCACACCAACCCCACCCTGCTCGCCCGGCTGGCCGATCTCCAGGCCGGACGCCACCAGCGCAACGAAGCTATCTGCGAAAGGCTCCGCCAGCTCGGCATCCAGGCTGAACTTGACGAGATCAGCCAGCAGAAAAATGGCCAGGTCGGCCGCCCCCACATCGCCCGGCTACTGGTGCGCAAAAAAATTGTCCGCACCATGCACGAGGCCTTCAGCCGCTTCCTAAAGCGCGGTGGGGCCGCCTATGTGGAAAGCCTCCGCATCCATGCAGCCGACGCCATCCGCCTGATCCATGAAGCCGGTGGCCTACCAATGCTGGCCCACCCCGCCATCATCGACGCCAAACTTGAAGTCGTTTCAGAGCTGGTCCGCCTCTTCAAACCCGTGGGACTAGCCGGCATCGAGGCCTACTACCCCACCCACACCCGGAAACAAACCAAGGCCCTGCTCGAACTTGCCGACGAGCATAGTCTTTTGGCCTGCGGCGGCACCGACTTCCACGGCGATACCCGCCACGGCGCCTCGCTGGGTGGCAGCACCGCCACGGTTCGAGTGCCGCTAGCGCTCTTCCACCACCTCACCTCTGCTTTGACCACGCAAAGCGGCGCCGCCCGCCACCGGCCCTGACCATCATTTTTCACTTGCCCCGGAATTCAAAAAATTCATACCATAGAACCACACGCTGCCATCACCTTGTCTTGTCGTTACTGAATCGTCCGGTCACGGAGCACGGCCCATGGGGAAAAGGTACAAGGTTCTGATCGTCGATGATTCCAAGAGCGTACTAAAGGGGCTGGAGAACGCCTTTGCCGATTCCTGTTTCCTGATCGCCACCACCACCAACCCCATCGCCGCCTATGAGATGATCGAAAATGAACACTTCGACATCGTCATCAGCGACATCATGATGCCGGAGATGGACGGTCTGACCCTGCTGCGCAAGATCAAGAATTTCAACGGCATGGTCCAGGTAATCATCATCACCGGCTACATCACCATCAACAACACCCTGAACGCCTTCCGCTACGGGGCCAACGACATTTTCTTCAAACCCTTTGACGATATGGGCGAAATCGTCCAGGCTGCCGAGGCCGCCGCCGCCAAACTGGACCGGATCAATACCATCCTGAGACGGCTCACCAAAGAGAAAAGGGGTTGATTATGGCTGGCGATGTCGACCTGGACGCCCTGCGTGGCTTTATCGACGAGTCCAACGACTCGATGCAGACCATCGAAGCGGACTTCATCGAGCTGGAAAACGACCCCAACAACCGGGAAATCATCAACCGCATATTCCGACCAGTACACAGCCTCAAGGGCAACTCCGGCTTTTTTGGCCTCACCAACATCAACAAGTTCTCCCACCGACTGGAAAACCTGCTCGACGCGGCGCGCAACGGCGATCTGCTGATCAGCCGGGAAATCATCGACGTGCTGCTCGCCGGCATCGATTACCTGCGCAAAATGTTGGAGCGGGCCGCCGCCGAACCGACCGACACCGCGTTGCGGCCTGATGAGCAGGAGTTCCTCGCCACCCTGGAACAGTACAAACCCCAGGCGGTCGCCGGTTCCATCCAGAGCGTCCTCGATTTCGAGAGCCTGCTTCATTCCTACCTGGACCAAGGGCTGACGCTTCAGGAAAACTCCCTGATCACGAATCTGCTCGGCCAAATCGCCAAGGCCAACGACGCCATCCGCAAGCTCCTGGCCGAACGTGCCACGCCGGCGGAAAAAAGCGCCTTCTCGGCCGATCTCCTATACTTTTTCAACGAGCGTGACTGCACCGCGCAGATTCGCCCCTTTGGCCAGGTCTTCGAACTCCTCGCCGCCGGCAAGCCATTGGAACAAGGACTGCTTCAACAATTTTCCACCGCGCTCCAGGGAATCGCCGCCCTTTTCAAGGACAATCCGGAACTCGCTCGGGAAATCGACGAACTCACCGCCCTGCGCAACTTCATGGACGACGAACTCATGGCGGCCAACGCCGAGTTCAAGGGGAGTGCGTGCCGACTGCTGAACCGGGTCATGACCACCTTCGAACGCAAACACGTGGGCGGCGATTCCCAGAAACTTGGCGAAATCCTTATGGAACAAGGCCTGGTCTCCAGGGAGCAGATCGACTCCGCCCTCGGTAAGCAGAAAAAAATCGGCGAACTGTTGGTGGAGGAAGGCGCCATCGCCAAGGCAGATCTGGACAAGGCGCTCGCCATCCAAAACAAGCGGGTGCTTGACTCTCACCTCAAGCAGGGCGGTGCGGCCGAGAGCATCAAGACGATCCGTATCGACCAGGACAAGCTCGACAGCTTCGCCAATTCGGTGGGCGAACTCTTCATCGGCCTCGATTCGGTCGGCTACGTGCGGAAACTGCTGGAGGAAGCCAAGGCTGATTTCGCCCTCCTCGCCCGCTTCGATTCGGCCGTGGCCACCCTGGACGAACGGGTGGAGCGACTCCACGACAACATCATGGGTATCCGCCGGGTGCCGGTAAAGAACCTCTTCCAACGCTTCCCGCGGCTGGTGCGCCAGCTTGCCTCCTCGCTCGGCAAAAACATCAAATTCCTGGAGGTCGGCGCGGAAACGGTCATCGACAAAGACCTGCTGGAGACCATAGAAAACCCGCTGGTCCATATCCTGCGCAATTCCATAGACCACGGCCTGGAAATGCCCGAGGCCCGCAAGGCAAACGGCAAGCCCGACGAAGGGCTGCTGGAGCTAATCGCCTCTTCCGACGAGAACAATGTCTATATCACGGTGCGTGACGACGGCCATGGGATCGACCCGGCGAAGATGAAAGAAGTCGCGGTGAAAAAGGGCTTCCTCTCCCCTCAGGAGGTGGAGCAGCTCTCGGATAAGGAACTGGTCAACCTCATATTCAAGCCCGGCTTCAGTTCGGCGGAAAAAGTGAGCGACGTCTCTGGCCGCGGGGTTGGCATGGATGTGGTAATGGCGGGGCTGCGCGCCAGCAACGGCACAATCGAGGTGGATTCCACCGTGGGCAGCGGCACCACGGTGCGACTCACCATACCCCTCACCAAGACCCTGGTCACCAAGGAGGCCATGCTCGCCGAGGCTGGCGGCGAAAAATACGTCATCCCCTCCGACGACATCACCACGGTCATCGAAACCGACAACATCATCCCGCTACTGGCAGCGGACAACTGCATTTCCTACGACAACGCCATCCTCCGCCTCGTCGACCTCAAACACTTTTTCTACCCCGCACTGCCGCCGGATTCAGCCGACCAGACGCGCCGCCGGCAGGTAATAATCGTCTGCAAGGCGTACCAAATCGCGCTCCAGGTGGATCACATCATCAGCCACCAGAAAGTGGTGGCCAAGGACTTTGCCCAAGGCTACCGTCGTCTCCGCAATATCGAAGGGGTCTGCGGCTACACCATCCTCGGCAACGAGGATGTAATCCTCATTGTCGATGTCAAGCAGGTCGCCGCGCAGGCAGCGTGAGATCGCCGCTTGACTCCCGCCCGCACGCCTGCTAGGTTGGGGGCTGACGCTTCCCCTTGCCAGCGGAGTTGAAAAGTTGCCATGCATACGGTCCTGGTTGTTGACGACGAACCCAACTATCTGGTGGTTCTCTCCGAACTCCTCATTGAGGAGGGCTACGAGATCCTCACCGCCCAAAATGGCGAGACCGCCCTCCACATGGTGCGGGAAACCGACCTCGACCTGGTGATCACCGACATGCGGATGCCAGGCATGGACGGGCTGGCCCTGCTCAAGGCAATCAAGGAATACAACCCCAACCTGCCGATCATCATGGTGACCGCCTTCGGCGAGGTGGAAAAGGCGGTTGCGGCCATGCAGGCCGGCGCCTTCAACTATCTGAGCAAGCCATTCAACAACGACGAACTGGTCTTAAGCGTCGCCAAGGCAATCGACCACTACGCCGTTATCCGGGAAAATACCCGGCTGCGCGACGAGATGCGAATCCGCACCTCTTTTGCCAGCATGGTGGGCAAGAACCGGAAAATGCAGGAGATCTACACCCTCATCCAGAAGGTGGCCCCCACCACCACCTCGGTCCTCATCACCGGCGAATCTGGCACCGGCAAGGAGCTGGTCGCGCGGGCCATCCACTGCCACAGCCGCCGAGAAGAAAAGCCCTTCATCTCACTCAACTGCGCCGGGCTGCCGGAAACGCTGCTGGAAAGCGAACTTTTCGGCCACGAAAAAGGTGCCTTCACCGGCGCCGTGGCCCTGCGCAAGGGGCGCTTCGAACTGGCCGACACCGGCACCCTCTTCCTCGACGAAGTAGGCGAGATGCCGATGACGCTCCAGACCAAACTGCTGCGGGTCTTGCAGGAAAGGGCCTTCGAACGGGTGGGCGGCTCCCAGACCCTCAACGTGGATGTCCGCATCATCGCCGCCACCAACAAGGAACTCAAGGAGGAGGTGGAACAGGGCCGCTTCCGCGAAGACCTCTTTTACCGGCTCAACGTGCTGCACATCCACCTGCCGCCGCTCCGCGAGCGCATCGACGACATCCCCATGCTGGCCGTCCATTTCGTAGCCAAATTCGCCAAGGAGATGCAACGGCCCGAACTCGACATCGCGCCGGAAACGGTTCGCTTCCTCACTACCCTGCCGTGGGAAGGCAATGTGCGGGAGTTGGAAAACATCATCGAACGGGCGGCGGTCCTCTGCACCGACAACCTGATCCGACCGGATGATGTCCAGCCCGAAACAGCCACGGGCCATGAAAGCGTGCAGTGGAGCGAGGGGATCGACGTGGAGCAGCTCATGCCGCCCAACACCCCGCTGCCCGACGTGTTGAACGCCATTGAAAAAAAACTGGTGGAAAAGGCACTGGAGCGGGCGGATCACGTCCAGACCCGCGCCGCCGAGGCGCTGGGGATCACCAAAAGCCTGTTGCAGTATAAGATGAAAAAATTCGGCCTGCACCGGCGCTAATCGCACCGCACCCGCCGCGGCCCGCCGCTCCCCCCAGCCTTTTCCTGTTGCAGCCCGACAGGAACCCATTTACAATATTTATACAGTCAAACCCCTTACCAGAGGAGAGTGCAGTGAACGCGACCGACCTCTTCATCATCCTTGCCGGCCTGAGCTTGGTGCTTATTGCCGTAGCCTTGGTTCCGGCCATCCTGCAAGTCAAACGCACCTATGCCAAGGCCGAAGCGTTCATCGACAGCGTCGGCAAGGAAGTTTCTCCACTCTGCCAGCGGATTTCCAATGCGGCCGGCGAGGTGGAATTGCTCTCCGCCTCGCTCTCCGGCAAGATCGAGCAGACGGACAAGGCCTTTCAGGCGCTGCGCCAGTCAGCCGACACCCTGGTGCTCACCAGCAATCTGGTCAAGGAGGCGGTGCGGCCGATGGTCGCCAATATCGGCGGGCTTTCCGCCGGCATCCGGACCTTCACCAATTTTCTGTTCCGTTCCCGAAACTAGCCACGAGGAGGTGGATCATGCACCACAGAGATGAGAATTGCAGTGCTGGCGTTGCGGTCTTGTCGTTCCTGAGCGGCGCCCTAGTCGGGGCGGCCATCGCCCTCTTGACCACGCCGAAAACCGGCCAGGAAACCCGCGAAATGCTGGCGGGCTACGGCGAAGAGTTGCGGGAAAAAACACGGCATTTGCCGGAAGAGCTGCGGGAGCGCGCTGGTACGATTGTGGACCGCGGCAGGGAGATGATTGAACAAGGGAAGAGCCTGATCGAGAAAGGCACCGAACTGGCCAACCAGGGCAAGGACTACCTGGATGAGAAGAAACGCACCTTATCTGCCGCCATCGAGGCAGGCAAGAAGGCCATGGCAGAGGAGAAAGAGGCGCTGAACCGCGCCCTCGAATCCGAAGAAGTCTGACCCATCCGCAACAGGGCAGTGTCTAGTGGGCGCTGCCCTGTTCCTTGTCGCCCGGCCAAACTCTACAGGCTTCGGGCGCCACCCCAGTTTAATTTACCACGCAAAATCTCAAAGTACCCTTTGCGGGGCGAACAGATGAGACAGAGCGGTTTTTCCGCCGCCTCAACCTCCAGCGTGTCACCCGCGTGCATCTCCCAGGCAAACTGGCCATCGACGATCACCTTCACGTCACGACCGGTGCTGCTGTTGCGCCCATCAGCCAGCTTGGTCCGCAGCCGGGCAGCGGGCGGCAGCAGGATCGGCCGACTCTCCAGCATGAAGGGGCAGATAGGGGTAACCAGCATGGCCTGAAGCCTCGGCTGCACAATGGGGCCACCGGCAGAAAGATTGTAAGCCGTGGAGCCGGTCGGGGTCGAGACGATCAGGCCATCCGCCCGGTAGGTTGTGATGTATTCAGCATCGGCCCAGGCGCTCAGTTCCACAAGCTGATCGACGTTGCCCTTGCTGATGACCACATCATTCAAGGCATAGCGCCAGTCGCCGGTGCCGTTCGAGTTGGCGAGGCGGACCTTGAGCATCATCCGCTCCTCCACCACCATCTCGCCGGCCAGGATCTGCTCAAAGACGCCGTAGCGCTCGTCCACCGAGATTTCGGTAAGGAAGCCAAGTCCGCCCAAATTAACGCCAACCACCGGAATCTGGCGGGCACTCGCCTGATTTGCGACATGGAGCAGGGTGCCGTCACCGCCCAGGATAACCAAAAGGTCCATCCCCTCCTGCACCTCGCCCACCACCACGGCAACGCCACGCTGGCCGAACCACGCCGCCAGTTCTTCGCCGATGCGGCGCGGCTCGTCGGAGCCCTTCTTGATGATGATGCCGACCTTGCGGACCGCCATGGCCATCAGTCGACAGACCCTTTGGCCAGTTCGCGGGAGCGGCGCGTGGCGGCCTCCACCGCATCCATGACCAAGCCACGGAAAGCGCCACGTTCCAAAGCGTGAAGACCGGCAATGGTGGTGCCGCCCGGCGAGGTGACCATGGCGCGCAGTTCAGCCGGATGGCACTTGGTTTCAAGCGCGAGCTGCACCGAACCGAGAATGGTTTGCACCGCGAGCGTCTCGGCCACCGGCCGCGCCAGCCCCACCTTGACCCCGGCGTCGGTCAACGCCTCCAGGAAAGAAAAAACATAGGCCGGCCCGCTGCCGGAAAGACCAGTCACCGCGTCGAGATAGCATTCATCAAGCACCACGCTGGCACCCACTGCATCGAAAATGGCCTTGGCACGCTCCAAGTCCTTCTCCGTAGCATAGCGGCCGGGACTGAGGGCCGAGGCAGCGGCCAGCACCAAGGCCGGGGTATTGGGCATGACCCGGACGACCCTGACCCGGCAAGGGGAGAGGCAACCCTCCAGCAAGGACAACGGCACACCAGCGGCAATAGAGATGATCAGATGGTTGGCAGTGACCAGTTCGCGTGATTCCTCCAGCACTGCCTTCACCACCTGCGGCTTCACCGCCAGGATCACTAGCTCGCACTCCTGCCAGACCTTATCCGCCGTGGCGTACGTCTTGATCTTATAGTCCCGGGCCAGGGTTTCCCGCCGTTCCTTGCTCGGATCGGCAGCCGCCACATATTTTGCCTGGGTCAGCCCCGAAGCGAGCATCCCCTTCACCAGGGCCTCGGCCATGCGCCCTCCGCCAACAAACCCGATCTTCTGCGTCAAACCCATCGCCATTCTCCTGTCGCACGGTGCGTTATTGTCACGAATTTATTTTGATGTACCGCAGTTGCCCTTACATTTCAACGAATTCCCGCCCGCTGCCGCACAGGACGGCGGTACTCACACAAAAAAACCCGCGGGAGTATCTCTCCCGCGGGCCTAGTGGCAATCTTTCGGCAGCGAATTACGCTGGGCAGCGTTGACCGGCAAGAGCGAGCGATGGCGGCATCAGGTAGGGGAGCAGCCGATCGCCAGCTGCCTTGGTGGTGTTGGCCAACTGCTTCAACACCCGACTCTCGCCCTGCTTCTCATAGGCCACAATGTCCCACGCCTCGGGATGGGCGGCCACCGCCCGCATGAAGCCCAAGTGCTGGGTGTGGCCGGACTTTTTCGCAATGACATGGCCCAGGAGCGGGAATCCGAGCAGGGCGAGATCGCCGACCAAGTCAAGCACCTTGTGGCGGGCAAATTCGTCGTCAAACCGCAGGCCGCCTGCATTGAGTACGCCATCCTCGCCGACCACAACGGCGTTGTCGAGGGAACCGCCCAAGGCCAGGCCATTGGCCCGCAACATCTCCACCTCGTGGAGGAAGCCAAAGGTGCGGGCGGCGGCGATCTCACCGGCAAAGAGCTTCGGGGTGACCTCCACGGTAAAGGCCTGCTGGCGGATCAGATCGTGGTTGAACTCGATTTCGGCCGTCACCTTGAAGCCGTGGTAAGGTTCGATGCGAACCGAACGGCCATTCTCCTCAAACGAAACCGGCCGGTTGAACTTGAGCATCCACTTGCAGGCATGCTGCCGCTCCCGGCCAACACGGCGGAGCACGTGGACAAAGGGGGCGGCGCTGCCGTCCATGATCGGCACCTCCGGCCCATGCAATTCAATAAGCGCGTTGTCGATGCCCAGGCCAGCGATGGCAGAGAGCAGATGTTCGGTGGTGGCCACGGTGGCATCGTCGTCGTTGGCCAGGGTGGTGGCCAACCTGGTATCGACCACCCGGCTCATGAAGGCTGGGGTCGGCACCTGCTGGCCGAGATCGGCGCGCAGGAAACGCAGACCGCTGTTGACCTCGGCTGGATGAACCGCCACGGTCACCGGCTTACCCGAATGAAGGCCGATACCAGCGAAACGCACGCTTTTCTTGAGGGTATGCTGAAAGGATTCCATAATACTCGCCAACCTCGCTAGAGGATAACAAACCAGTTTCGTTGCTGCCTAACACAAAGCACAAAACGATCCATTCTGGCCAGCAAGATGCGACACATAAAAACAATAACGCAAAAACATGTAAATAAATTTACAAATGCTGGCTGGACGCCAGCTACGCCAACCTGCTCCCTGTTGCAAAAAATACACACCGCAACCCTTGAAGTAATTTTGTGTGGCAAATATCACACAGGAGTCTGTTCGGTTACGGACGCCGCGGTCTGATGATTCGCCCGGCAAGGAAGAGGTCGAACTCCTCCTCCATGAAAAGCTCTACCCGCAGGGCGAGAATCGGAAACTCCTTGAAAAAGGGGGCGAGCTTCACATAGTCCTTCTCGGTGGTGACCAAGGCTGCCGCCTTTCTGGCCCGCGCCGAGGCGATGAGGGCGTCAACATCCGCCACCGTGTAACGATGGTGATCGGGGAAGCCGACAAAACCGGTGAGCAGGAACCGCTCCTTTTCCAGGGTATGACGGAATGAATCTGGATTGGCAATGCCGGCAAAGCCGTAAAGGGGCATATGGCGGGCCTTGTCGATGGCAAAAGCCTTGGGCTGCTGGCTGTGCAGCAGACAGACCGGAAGATATTCGCCCATAAAGACCGGCTTGTCCGGAAAGAGGCGAGCTAGCATTTTTTTGAACATCTCGGCTCCGCGCCGGGTCTCACGGTCCACACCGGTGACGACAAAGCCGTGGGCGCGGGCCAACGCGCCAACCGGCTCCCGCATTGGCCCACCGGGAAAGACCCGGCCATTGCCAACGAGGGTCAAGGCGCTGAAGAGCACCAAGTCAAGATCGCGCGCCAAGGCCAGATGCTGGAAACCATCGTCCAACACCAGAGAGTCCACCGAAAACCGCTTTATAGCCTCGCGGCCAACCAGCGCCCGTTTAGGCCCGACCAGCACCGGCACCCCGGAAAGGGATTCCGCCAGCAGCAGCGGCTCGTCCCCGGCCTCGGTTGCAGAGAGGATGATGGCCTTGCCATCGGAGACCACATTCACCGGGCCATGCGCCTTACCGCCATACCCCCGACTGATAATGGCAGGCCTGCGGCCCATGGCCAGCAGCTGGCGCGTCACATAAAGCACCAGGGGCGTTTTGCCGGTCCCGCCCAAGGTGAGATTGCCGATGCTCACCACCGGCACCGGCAGCTGTTCGCTCTTGAGCAACACCCCCTGGCGGTACAGCCAAGACCGCACCCGCATGGCCAGACTGTAAAACGGTGCCACCACCCAGCCCACCGCAAAGAGTACCCGCAATTTCGTCGGCATCACGATCCCTCCTTCGGCAGCAATCGCTCCACAGTGGCGAGATAGCGGGCCACCACCCCTTGCTGGCGTTCAGCGATCAATGCCCGTCCTTGCTCACCAGCCTTACAGGCAGCGCTCGGCTCACCAAGCCAGGCGGACAAGCAGGTGGATAAGGCTGCCCCGTCCCGCGCCATAACTGCGGCGCCGCAGGCAAGTAGATCGCGGCTGATCTCCGCGAAATCTTCCATGTGCGGACCAAAAAGCACCGGCTTGCCAAGGGCGGCGGGCTCCAACGGATTGTGTCCCCGCTCCCCCACCAGGCTGCCGCCGATAAAAGCGACCTCGGCCACAGCGTAGAGGCTGGCGAGTTCGCCCAGGGTATCGAGAATGAGCAGATTGGCGCCGGGCAACCGTGGTGCCGAACGGAGTCCTGCCTTGAGGCCGAGTTGGTGCGCCTCGTCAAGCAGCGTCGGTGCGCGAGTGACATCCCGCGGAGCGAGGACAAAATAAAGATCAGGGAAGCGCTCGACAAGCCGGGCAAAGACACCAAAGAGCACCGTCTCCTCGCCCGCGTGGGTGCTGCCCGCCACCCAGACCTGGCTGGCTGCTGGGATGCCGAACCGCTGCCGCACTACCTCATCGGGGACTGGAACCGCGGGCACGGCGTACTTCAGGTTGCCAAGGGACTCCACCCTCCCGGCCTCCACCCCGAGCTGCCGCATTTGCTCGGCATCCCCTTCAGTCTGCATGGAAAGGAGGCGGAAGGAGTTGAAAAGCGGGGCAAAGAGGAAGCGGAAGCGCTGATAGTTATGGAAGGCGGCGGCCGAGATGCGGCCATTCACCAGCAGCGCCGGAATATCGCGGCTTGCAAGCTGGCCAAGGAAGTTGGGCCAAAAATCGGTCTCCACCAGGAGAAAGAGGTCGGGCCGCACAAGGTGGAGCGCCCGCCGCACCGAGAAATAAAAATCATAGGGGAATGGGATCACCCGATCCACCGTGCCGCCCAAGGTCTCGTAAGCAAAGGCCAAACCGGAACGAGTGGTAGCGGAAAAGATGAGGGCCGCGTCGGGGTAACGCTCCCGTATGGCCCTGACCAACGCCCGCGACGAAGAGACCTCGCCCACCGAGAGGGCATGAATCCAGAGGCGCGGTCGGCCCGCAGGCAACCCCCCCATCTCGTTCGCGAGGCCGAAGCCGAGGCGCAGGCCGATCCGCCCCCGGTGCCGCGGGGTGAGGATACTTTTGACGAAAAGCAGGGGAGCGACTACAATCAGCGCCACCACCTGCACGATGTTGTAGAGAACTAACACGCATCTCATGGGGCCATGAACCTGATTCTCCTCTTTCCGGAGGAGGTGCAGGGCGACCGCGTCACCCTCACCGACCACCGGGCCGAACATATCCGCACCGTGTTGCGCAGCACCGAGGGCGACCAGTTGCGGGTCGGACTTTTGAACGGCCCCATCGGCACCGCCACGGTGGAGTCAGTTGCCCGCAGGGAGGTTGCCCTGCGCCTTGAGCTGCACGGCCCGGTGCCACTGATACCGCCCACCGCCCTTATCCTCGCCCTGCCCCGGCCAATCATGCTCAAACGGGTGCTGGCCCAGGCCACGGCCCTCGGGGTGGCGCGCATCTTCCTCATCAACGCCAACCGGGTGGAGAAAAGCTTCTTCCAGGCCTCACTGCTTCAGGACCAGGGCTACAACACAGCCCTCATCCAAGGGCTCGAACAAGCGGTGGACACCCGACTGCCCGAAGTGACGATCCACCAACGCTTCCGCCCCTTTGTGGAGGATATCCTCCCCGCCTTTCTCGCCGACTTTCCCGTCCGGCTCATCGCCCACCCCACTGCCACGGCACGGCTGCCGGAGATGGCGCCGGTGCCGCTTAGCGAGCAGGCCATCCTCGCCATCGGCCCCGAGGGCGGCTGGGTCGATTTCGAAATCGACCGCTTTGCCGTCTGCGGCTTCAAGGGCTTCAGCCTGGGTCCCCGCATCCTGCGGGTCGATTCCGCCGTACCCGCCCTGCTCGCCCAGCTCGAACTGCTGCGACGGCTGACGCCCCGCGCCAGTTAGTTAAGCCTTCAAAAACCGGCCCCGGAATTTATCCACCAACACCGTCAACTCCCGCACCCGGAAAAGATATAGCATTACGCCATAAAGGCCCGCGCTGGTTACCATCACCACCACAAGCCCCGCGGCCTCGGCCAGGCGGCCGTGTGGCAATATCCACGCCAACCCCAAACGCAGGCCATAGAGCCAGCCCGCCATGACGAGTGAGGCGGCCACCACCTTGGCCAAGCCCTTCACCACATAGCCGAGGGGATACCCCTCCACCTTGCGGTAGAGCGCCGCACTCAGGAAGAGAAAGTCGCAGGTCATGGCCAGCGAGATGGAAAGGGCCAGGGCCTTGTGTTGCAAAGTGCCCACGGTGAGGAAAATGATGACCACGTTGAGGAGCATGGTGAGGAAGCTGCCGATCACCGGGAAGCGGGTATCGTTCAGGGCATAGAAAACCGGCACAATAATCTTCACCGCCGCGTAGGCAAAGAGCCCCACGCTGTAGCAGCTGAGCACCTCGGCGGTACGCAGGGTGGTGAAGGGATCGAAGCGGCCGTACTGATACACCAGGCGGACAATGGGCTCGGAGAGCATGATGAGGCCCACGCTGGCCGGGATAGTAAGGCAGAAGGCCATGATCAGCGAGGAGACCAACGTCTCCCGCACCTTCCCCATCTCGCGCTGGGCGGCATAGCGGGAGATCACCGGCATGGTCGCCGTGGAAAGGGCCACCCCAAAAAGGCCCACCGGGAAGAAGAAGAGGCGGAAGGCGTAGTTGAGCCAGGAGATAGTGCCCTCGGCGAGCGACGAGGCGAAGTAGGTGTTGACCAGCACATTCACTTGCAGCGGCGCCAGGCCAATCACCGCCGGCACCATGAGGCGCAGGATGCGGCGCAAGCCCGGGTCTTTCAAATCAAAATGCCAGCGGAAGCGGAAGCCGGTCTTGAACAGGGTGGGCAGTTGGCCGCCCAGTTGCAACAGGCCGCCGATCATGGTGCCGATGGCCATGCCGACAATGGCGGGTTGGCCGAACCAGGGCATGATCATCGCCATGGAAATACCGCCAACGAGCGACCCCACGTTGAAGAAGCTCGCCGCCAGGGCCGGGATGAAAAAGCGCCCCTTGGTGTTCAAAATCCCCATCACCACCGAGGAGAGGGAGACCACGAGGAGGAAAGGGAACATGATGGTGGTAAGTTTCGCGGTCAGCGCCACCTTGCCGGGGATCTGCTCGAAATCAGCCTCCACCATGAAGCGGACGATCTCGTCGGCAAAGAAGATGCCCAGCAAAACAAGAGCACTGATCACCACGCAGAAAAAGGCGACCGCCGTGTTGGCAAGTTGCCAGGTTCTTTCGGCCCCCTGGTTCTCGTCGTAGTCGGAAAAGACCGCGACAAAGGCGGCGGACAAGGCGCCTTCGGCAAAGAGGTCGCGCAGGAGGTTGGGGATGCGGAAGGCGACGACAAAGGCGTCGAAGGCAAAACCGGCGCCAAAAAGATAGGCAAACACCTGCTCCCGCACCAGCCCCAGCACCCGGCTGCACATTACGGCGATGCCGACCGTGCCGGCCGAACGGGCAATGGTGCCGGTATCCTGTGCCGCCTTGCTCATGCGCTCCCCTCGTGATGCGGGAAAACTCCGAATAGCCCTCTCCGCCGATTTTCAAGCACCATAGCAGGTTCCCGCTGTAAACTCAACCGTGATTTCGGAATACTCCCTTGACTTCATTATGTTTTTTTGGTGAATAGAAACAAGGACTCAATCACAAAAGGAACCTTGATGCCCACTTACACCTACGCCGTTCTTACCATCAGCGACAAGGGCTCACGCGGCGAACGGCAGGATACCAGCGGCCCGGCCCTCTGCGAGATGCTGCTGGCCCAAGGCTACGCCGTCGCGGCCACCGCCATGGTGCCCGACCGGATCGAGGCGATCCAAGAGACCATGCGCCTCTGGATCGACCAGCAGGGGATCGACCTTATCATCTCCACCGGCGGTACCGGCGTGGCGCCCACCGACGTGACCCCCGAGGCGGTGCGCCCCCTCTTCGACAAGGAGGTGCCGGG
>Ga0172375_10003525_pt1 | contig 23672 bp, 17 predicted proteins | sample LakKiv1m_FD_114537 | JGI IMG/M metagenome (GOLD analysis project Ga0172375, IMG submission 114537) | Freshwater microbial communities from Kabuno Bay, South-Kivu, Congo - kab_092012_11.1m | ecosystem: Environmental > Aquatic > Freshwater > Lake | place: Democratic Republic of the Congo... | reverse complement strand
GTCAGGCGGGCTTCGCCTGCGTGTCCGAGGCCATGTTCGCCACTGAGGCGCACAACCTGGCGCGCCACGGCCGCGGCGACATCCACCAGCTCGGCGCGGCCTTTCAGTAGCGGTGCGATGAGCGGCGTCAGGAAGGTGTAGTGGGTGCAGCCCAGCACGATGCGGTCGATGCCGGCGGCCAGCAGCGGCTCGATCTTCGCCACCACTGCGGCGCGAAATTCGCCGGTCGCCGGTTGCAGGGTCTCGACGTGGGTCGCCCAGCCGGGGCAGGCCACGACTTCGACGCGGGCATGCGCGGCATGGGTTTCGATCAGGTGCGCGAGGCGCTTGCTGTTGGCCGTGGCTGCGGTGGCGAGCACGGCGATCCTGCCGGCGGGAGAAGTCTGCGCCGCCGGCTTCACGCCCGGCTCGACGCCGACGATCGGGATGCCGTGCAGATGGTCGCGCAGGGACTGGATCGCGGTCGTGGTGGCGGTGTTGCAGGCGACGACGATCAACTTGCAGCCTTGCGCGGCGAGCTGTTCACCGATCGCCAGCACCCGCCCGGTGATGAAGCCGTCCGGCTTCTCGCCCCACGGGACATGGGCCGTGTCGGCGAGATAGACGAGGTCGGCGCGCGGCAACGCGCGGGCGATGGCGGCGAGTACCGACAGGCCGCCGAGGCCGGAATCGAAAACGCCGATCAAGGCGCGCTGGAAAGTCGGCGCTGGCGGGACGGCATCTTCATGCCTTGATGACAGGGAACTTGCCGATCCGGGCCTGCCATTCCTGCGGACCGGTCTGGTGTACCGAGGTGCCGTGCGCATCGACGGCGACGGTGACCGGCATGTCCTGCACATCGAATTCGTAGATCGCCTCCATGCCGAGGTCGGCGAAGCCGACGACCCTTGCCGTCCTGATCGCTTTCGACACGAGGTAGGCCGCGCCGCCCACCGCCATCAGGTAGGCCGACTGGTGCTTCTTGATCGCCTCGATCGCCGCCGGGCCGCGCTCGGCCTTGCCGACCATCGCGATCAGGCCGGTCTGCGCCAGCATCATCTCGGTAAACTTGTCCATGCGCGTCGCCGTCGTCGGGCCGGCCGGGCCGACCGCTTCGTCGCGCACCGGATCGACCGGGCCGACGTAGTAGATCACGCGGTTGGTGAAGTCGACCGGCAGCTTCTCGCCCTTCGCGAGCATGTCGGCGATGCGCTTGTGCGCGGCGTCGCGGCCGGTGAGCATCCGGCCGTTGAGCAAGAGCGTCTGGCCAGGTTTCCATGCCGCGACTTCGGCGGGGGTCAGCGTGTCGAGATTGACGCGCGTCGAGGTCTCGGTGTTCGGTTGCCACGCAACTTGCGGCCAGTCGGAAAGCCTTGGCGGTTCGAGTTGCGCCGGGCCGGAGCCGTCGAGGTGGAAATGGACATGGCGGGTCGCCGCGCAATTGGGAATCAACGCCACCGGCAGGTTGGCGGCATGCGTCGGATAGTCGAGCACCTTAATGTCGAGGACGGTGGTCAGCCCGCCGAGCCCCTGCGCGCCGATGCCGAGCGCGTTGACCTTCTCGTAGAGTTCGAGACGCAGTTCCTCGGCGCGGTTCGCGGCGCCACGCGCCTTCAGTGCGTCGATGTCGACCGGCGCCATGATGGCTTCCTTGGCCAGCAGCATGGCTTTTTCCGGCGTGCCGCCGATGCCGAGACCGAGAATGCCCGGCGGACACCAGCCGGCGCCCATGGTCGGCACGGTTTTCAGCACCCATTCGACCAGGTCGTCGGAGGGGTTGAGCATGGCGAACTTGGCCTTGGCTTCCGAGCCGCCGCCCTTGGCGGCGCAGATGACCTCGACACGGTCGCCGGGCACGATCTCGTAATGGATCACGGCGGGGGTGTTGTCCTTCGTGTTGGCACGCTTGCCGGCAGGGTCGGCCAGCACCGAGGCGCGCAGCTTGTTGTCCGGATGCGTGTAGGCGCGGCGCACACCTGCGTCGACCATCTGCTGCACGCTCAGGGTCGCGTCCCAGCGCACGTTCATGCCGACCTTGAGGAAGACCAGGGCGATTCCCGTGTCCTGGCAGATCGGCCGCTTGCCTTCGGCGCACATGCGGCTATTGGTGAGGATCTGCGCGATGGCGTCCCTGGCCGCCGGGTTTTCCTCGCGCGCGTAGGCCCGGCCAAGCGCCTGGATATAGTCGAGCGGATGGTAGTAGCTGATGAACTGGAAGGCGTCGAAGATCGACTGGATGAAATCGTCCTGCTTGATGGGTGCGGACATGAGGGCGCTCTCTTTGGTTAGTGCTTCGTGTGACTGCTGATGGACAGTGTCTGCATCATGATCTTGTCGGTCCAGGCGATGGCGATCGCCGAGATCAGGAAGGATAGATGGATGGCGACCTGGATCATGACGACGCGATCCTCCGTGTGCGGCGCGTTGATGAAGGTGCGCAGCAGGTGGATCGACGAGATGCTGATCAGCGCGACGGCGAGCTTGACCTTGAGTACGCCGGCGTTGACATGCGAGAGCCATTCCGGCTGATCCGGATTGCCTTCGAGGTCAAGCTTGGAGACGAATGTCTCATAGCCGCCGATGATGACCATGATCAGCAGGTTTGCGATCATGACCACGTCGATCAGGCCCAGCACGATGAGCATCACTTCCGATTCGCTGAGACTGCCGGCCTTGGTGACGAGGATGCCCAATTCGTGCATGAACTGGTAGACATAGACGCCCTGGGCGACGATCAGGCCGAGGTAAAGCGGCGCCTGCAGCCAGCGGCTCCAGAAGATGAGGTGTTCAAGGGCTTGGATGGTTCTGTTCATGATGCCTGCGCATGAAAGCGGTGAAGAAAACGCCCGAAATTCTACACGCCCACCCTTGGTGCCCGCGTAAGCGCCGAGTAAGCTTGCCGGGGTGTAATGATCGGCTAGAATCACCCGTCCAACATGCTGTATTCCCTATCCACCACGTCATTGCGAGAGGAGAAGTCTCAATGAGCGCCATTGAATCGGTCATGCAGGAAAGCCGCGTCTTTCCGCCTTCCGAAGCGACCGTCAAGAAAGCCACCATTTCCGGCATGGCTGCCTACGAGGCCCTGTGCAAGGAGGCCGAGCAGGACTATACGGGTTACTGGGGCCGCCTGGCCAAGGAGCATCTGGTCTGGAAGCAACCCTTCACCCAGGTCCTCGACGAGTCGAACGCCCCGTTCTACAAGTGGTTTGCCGACGGCAAGCTGAACGTTTCCTACAACTGCCTCGACAAGAACGTCGAAGCCGGTCTCGGCGACAAGGTCGCCCTGATCTTCGAAGCCGATGACGGTTCGGTCGCCAAGGTGACCTACAAGGATCTGCTGGGCCGCGTCAACAAGTTCGCCAATGCACTGCGCGCCAGCGGCATCAAGAAGGGCGACCGCGTCCTGATCTACGTCGCCATGTCGGTCGAGGGCATCGTCGCCATGCAGGCGTGTGCCCGTATCGGCGCGATCCACTCCGTCGTGTTCGGCGGCTTCTCCGCCAAGTCGCTCGAGGAGCGCATCCTCGACGCCGGCGCCGTCGCCGTGATCACCATGGACGAACAGCACCGCGGTGGCAAGGCGCTGCCCTTGAAACCGGCCGTCGACGAAGCCTTGAACATGGCCAAGGACCACCAGGTCAAGAACGTGTTCGTGATCAAGCGCGGCAGCGGTAACTGCAACATGGTCGCCGGCCGCGACGTCTGGTACCACGATGTCGTCGCCAGCCAGTCCGAGACCTGCGAACCCGAATGGGTCGAGGCCGAGCATCCGCTGTTCCTGCTCTACACTTCCGGATCGACCGGCAAGCCGAAGGGCGTCCAGCACAGCACCGGTGGTTACCTGCTGCACGCGATCCTGACGATGAAGTGGACCTTCGACATCAAGAAGGACGATGTTTTCTGGTGTACCGCCGATATCGGCTGGGTGACCGGCCACACCTACATCACCTACGGCCCGCTCGCCTGCGGCGCGACCGAGATCGTCTTCGAGTCCGTGCCGACCTATCCCGACGCCGGCCGCTTCTGGAAGATGATCCAGGATCACAAGGTCTCCGTCTTCTACACCGCGCCGACCGCGATCCGTTCGCTGATCAAGGCGGCGGAAGGCACCCCGACCACCCATCCGCGCAACTACGACCTCAAGTCCCTGCGCATCCTCGGTTCGGTCGGCGAGCCGATCAACCCCGAGGCCTGGATGTGGTACTACGAGAACGTCGGCGGCGGCCGTTGCCCGATCGTCGATACCTTCTGGCAGACCGAGACCGGCGGCCACATGATCACCCCGCTGCCGGGTGCGACCCCGCTGGTGCCGGGCTCCTGCACGCTGCCCTTCCCGGGCATCCAGGCCGCGATCGTCGATGAAACCGGCAATGACGTGCCGTGGGGCCACGGCGGCTTCCTCGTCGTCAAGAAACCCTGGCCGTCGATGATCCGCACCATCTGGGGCGATCCCGACCGCTTCGTCAAGTCCTACTACCCGGTCGACTTCGGCGGCAAGCTCTACCTCGCCGGCGACGGCGCGGTGCGCGACGCCAAGACCGGCTACTTCACCATCATGGGGCGCATCGACGACGTGTTGAACGTCTCCGGCCACCGCATGGGCACGATGGAAATCGAGTCCGCGCTCGTCGCCAACTCGCTGGTGGCCGAAGCCGCCGTGGTGGGCCGTCCCGACGACCTTACCGGCGAAGCCATCTGCGCCTTCGTCGTGCTCAAGCAGGCGCGTCCGTCCGGCGAGGAAGCCAAGAAGATCGCCAACGAACTGCGCAACTGGGTCGGCAAGGAAATCGGCCCGATCGCCAAGCCGAAGGACATTCGTTTCGGTGACAACCTGCCGAAGACGCGTTCGGGCAAGATCATGCGCCGCCTGCTGCGCTCTCTTGCCAAGGGCGAGGAAGTCACGCAGGACACGTCCACCCTCGAGAACCCCGCGATTCTGGATCAGCTCAAACAGGGCATCTGATCCCGGAATCCGTAACCGGAGGAGGAACAGAGGAACGGCCGCCAAAAGCGGCCGTTTTTCATTGGCCGGCCGGCCAGTTCTTGAGGAAGGAGATGATTTCCTCTGCCGGCAAGGGCTTGCTATAGAGGAAACCTTGCAGCACGTCGCAGCCAAGTTTTTCGAGGTGCGCGCGCTGCCCCTCGGTTTCGACCCCCTCGGCGACCAGTTCGAGGTCGAGGTGATGCCCCAGCGCGATCGTCGCCGAACAGATCGCGTGGTCGTCGCGGCTGCTCTCGATTTCCTGCACGAAACTGCGATCGATCTTGAGACGCTGGACCGGCAAGTGTTTGAGATAGGCGAGGGATGAATAGCCGGTACCGAAGTCGTCGATCGACAGGACGATGCCGGTATCCGACAACTGGTTGAGGATCGCGATGGTGGCCGAGGGATTCTGCATCGCCGCCGACTCGGTGATCTCCAGTTCGATATCCGCGGGATCGAGTTCGTAGCAGGCCAGCGCGCCATGCACCACCGCGGGCAGGTCGGCGTGGCGCAGTTGCTGGGCGGAGAGGTTCACGGCGACGCGGACATCGGCAATGCCGGCGTCGCGGAACATGCGCAGATGGCGGCAGGATTCCCAGAATACCCAGTCGCCGAGCGGCTGGATCAACCCGGTTTCCTCCGCGATTGGAATGAACTGGATCGGCGGCACGCAACCCCATTCCGGGTGGAACCAGCGCACGAGCGCCTCGAGGCCGACGATGCGCTTGCTTTGCAAATGGAACTGCGGCTGGAAGTACAGATGAAACTCGCCGGCGGCGCCGAGCCGGGTGGATTCGATGGCGACGCGCAGGCCGTTCTCGATTTTCATGCGCTCGATGGCAGCGATGTTCATGCCTTCCGAGAAGAACTGGAAGTTGTCGCGGCCCTGTGCCTTGGCGTGGTACATCGCCGTGTCGGCATTCTTCAGCAGGTTGGCGGCATCCGCACCATCGGTCGGAAAGAGAGCGATGCAGATGCTGGGCGTGGCATACAGCGTGTGCGGCCCGACGCGATAGCTGTCGGCAAGGTTGTGCTTGAGCTTGCTCGCCACGCCGGCGACGGACAGGGCATTTTCGACGTCGGGCAGCACGACGATGAACTCGTCGCCGCCGATGCGCGCGACGATGTCGCTGGCGCGCACCGATTCGCGCAGCCGATCGGCAACCCGCAACAACAGCTGGTCGCCGATCGCGTGGCCGAGCGAGTCGTTGACGTTCTTGAAACGGTCTAGGTCGATCACCATGACGGCGACCTGGCGGTTGTCGCGCTGGGCGTTCTGCAGCGCCTGGGGCAGCAGGGATTCGAAGGCGCTGCGGTTGTAAAGCTGGGTCAGGGCGTCGAAATGCGCCATGCGCGCGAGCTTGGCGGTGGTTTCGGCATACTCGCTGAGGTCGGAAAAGTGCGCCACGTAGTGGGTGATCCGTCCACCCTTGTCGCGCACGACGGAAATCGTCGTCCACTTCGGATAGAGCGAGCCATCCTTGGCGCGGTCCCACATTTCTCCCTGCCAGACGCCATCGCGCGACAGTTTCTGCCAAAGCGCGGCGTACTCGGCCTGGCTCATTTTTCCGGAAGACAGGAAGTTCGGGTTGCGACCGTATGCTTCCTCAGCGTTGTAACCGGTCAGCTGGGTAAAGGCCGTGTTGACCTCGACGATGCGGTTATCGCTATCGGTGATGAGGATCGCGTCATTGCTTCGTGCCATGACCGTCTCCAGCGCACGCAGGCGCTGACGCAACACGTCGATATCATCGGCCGGAGAAGTTGTCATTGTTCTGGGATGGGCCTGTAACGAAACTTGAGGCTTCGAGCCCGCGAAGCAGGGGCGATTTTATCCCCATTCTTCGGCTTGAGGCCGCCGCGCCGACGGCGCAGGATACGCGGCAATGTCGTCTGGCTTATCGTGTCGAGGAATCCATGATCATCCAATCCGTCGAGCTGGTGGCACTGCCCGGTGCACCCGATTATCAGGAAAAAATCTATCGCGCCCACATGGATACGGGCGAGGACATCGATCTCTTCCAGCAGCACTGGGACGTACCCCTGCCGCCCGAAGTACTGGTCGGCCTGACCCCCGAGGAGGCGCGCCGCAAGCGGGCGGAAAAGATGCTGGCCTCGGCGGGCCTGCATTGACCATGGTCGTCACCAATCCCCAGCGTTGCACCGCCATCGTCATCCGCAACGATGGCCGCAAGGTGACGCTGGTACCGATGAAAAGCGGCAAGTTGAGCTCGCGGACGATCAGTTTCGCCGAGTTTCGTCATGACTGGCATGAGACGGGCTACGCCCTGTCGCTGGCCTTGACGACATTCCTCACTCACGTGATGAAGTGGGGTGCCTCCGAAGAGACCCGCCGCGGCTTGCAGAAGCTCGCGGCACGCGACCGTTTCGTGGTCGCCAGCCTGTTCTGAACGAGCGCCTCAGGCGGCGGTCTTGAGAACGCGCGTCAGGCCGCGCTGTTCGCCGAAGAGTTCCACCGCCTTGATTGGGCAGCCGGTTTTTTCGTAGGCGGTCAGCACATCGAAACGCGTGATATGGGCGTCCGTCATGTTGATGCCGTACATGTCGATCAGCGCCTGATCGAAGGCATTAACGATTTTCAGGGCTTCGAATTTCCCGACTCGATTGATGTTCATGCTATTCCCTCTGTATGCGGCACTGCACAACTCTACATCCCTGATTAACGGCAGTTCTTGAGATTAATTATGGCAGTCAGGGCTATTTCGATAATTCAATGTATTAATTATCCCATACTGCAGCGCAGCAACCGAGTGATTTTATCGTCCGGACTTGAGAATTGCACCGGTTGCCCCGATAATGCAGCCATGGTCGTAATTCCGGCGAACTAGAAGCGTTTCGGACGGCGGTTCGATTCCGCCCACCTCCACCATTCACAGGTTTCTTTTATGGGGGTGCACTGGCTTCGACGGGGCGAACAAGGCTAGCAGGCGACTCGAAAGGCGACGGACGTAATCCGCGCAAATCCACAAACGCCAACGATGAGCGTTTTGCACTGGCCGCTTAAGGCCTATGCCGAGGCTGCTTGAGCCTTGTAACCAAAGAAAAGCCGGCGGGCGCCCCGTGCAAATGAGGCGTCCGTCGTTATTTTCAATCGAACAAACGCGGGACGATTTCGTGGCCGAAGCGGTATTCCTGCCGGCAGATTTCGTCCTCGATCGCGATTTCTCCCTGCTCCGCAAGGGCAGCTTCAACCTCGGCCCGGCCGAGGCTTTTCAGCATCGCCAGCACCTTCGCCTCGTCGCGCGGGCAGTGGTAGCGCACCGGGCGCGGATCGAAGAGGCGGATGTTTTCCTCGGGGAACAGGTGCATCAGCAGGTTTGCCATCGGCGTCGCGAGTTCCGCCGGCCTGAGCGTGGCGGCCAGATGAAGAAGACGATTCCAGCCATCCGGATCGCGGGCATCGGCATCCGGCAGTTTTTGCAGGAACAGGCCGCCGGCAAAATCGTCGCTGGCGGTGAGAAACAGCTTGGCCGGTTGTTGCTCGGACTGGGCGAGATAGTGCTCGAAGACTGCGGTCAGGTTGTCGCCGACCAGCGGCACGATGCTCTGCCAGGGATCGCCGATGTTGGTGTGCAGGGTCAGGACCAGTTGGCCGTCGCCGAGCAACTCGGCGAAAGATGCCGTCCCGTCAGCGCCGACTTTGTGCCGGGCCGTGCCGCGCAGGCGCAACTGCTCGTCGCAATCGACCAGCAGCAGCGACACGAGCCCGTGGCCCTGCAACTGGAAGCTGATGCGTCCCGGCGTCTTGAGGTTGCCGGCGATCAGCGCCGTCACCGCCGCCAACTCGCCGAGCAGCGTGCTTACCACCGGCGGCAGGTCGCGGCTGGCATGCATCTCGTGCCAGGTGTTGCCGAGCGCGACGATCGCGCCGCGGACGTCGAGATCCTCGAAGAGGAAACGGCGCACCGCATCCATTTATTTGACGAAGCTTTCGAACATCGTCGGATCGAAGCCGACCAGCAGGTGGCCGCTTTCCATCTCCACCACCGGGCGGCGGATCACGCTCGCATGCTCCATCATGATCGCCACGGCTTTGCTTTGCGTGGAGATGTCCTGCTGCTCGGGCGTCAGCTTGCGCCAGGTCGGGCCCTTGGTGTTGAGCAGGGTTTTCCAGCCCAGCGTCTTGCACCACTGGACCAGCCGCTCGCGCGGCACGCCGGCCTTCTTGTAATCGTGGAATTCGTAGGGAATGTCGCGCTCGGTGAGCCAGTTGAAGGCCTTCTTCATCGAGTCGCAATTCTTGATGCCGTAGATCCTGACCATGCTTCCTCCGGGTAATCGATTCAGAAGCGCAGTTTACCTGCCGGGCAACGGTTGGAATGCTCGAGCCGGCTGAGCGTGGGCTGCAGGTTGAGGTCGGTCTGCGTCTTCAAGGTCCGGGCCAGTGCCTTGAGTTCGCCGATGCCGAGGTCGACGGGCGCACCGGTCGCGGCAAAGGCGACGACGTTGCCGCTGTCGCAGGACGGGAAGGCCAGCGCCCGGCCGTCGAAGGCTTCCTCGATGCGCTCCAGCGATCTGCGCGTCCCCTTGCGCTTCGACAGCAGGTTGGTCACCAGCAGGCCGCTGCCGGACAACCGCGCCTTGCAGTTGAGGTAGAAGGGCAGGGTGTCGAGCATGCCGGTACGGGCGTTCTCGTCGAAACCATCGACCATGATCAGGTCGAAGCGCTGCTTCGTCTGCGCGATGAAGTCGGCGCCGTCGTCGAGCCGGATGGTCAGGCGCTCATCTTCGGGGGGGAGCTTGAAATGCAGGCGGGCGACATCGACGACTTCGGGATCGATTTCGACGACGGTCAGTTGCGCTTCCGGCCGGTGGCGATAGAGAAACTTGGTCAGCGAACCGGCGCCAAGGCCGATCAACAGGGCCGAGCGTGGCCAGTCGGGATCGGGCCGCAGCAGCAACGCCGCCATCATCTCGCGGGTGTAGTCGAGCTCCAGTGCCCACGGTCGCGCCACGCGCATGGCGCCCTGGATCCAGTGGGAACTGAAATGCAGGTAACGCACGCCGGAGGATTCGCTGACTTGGATTTCCATCTGCGTATTCTACTTTCCCGGCTCATGATGCCGGTATATCATGGCACGGCATTGTTTTTTGAGAATACCCAATGACCGAAATCGAAGAACTGCTGCACCAGATGCTCGAACGCGGCGCCTCGGACCTGTTCGTCTCGGCGGAAATTCCGCCGCACCTGAAAGTGCAGGGGAAGACGCGTCCCGCCATGCGCGGAAGTACTGCCTGGCCGCCACTGGCGCCCGGCGCCTCGAAGCGCTTTGCCTACGCGCTGATGAGCGAGGCGCAGCGTGAGGAGTTCGAACGCACCAAGGAATGCAACTTCGCGCTTGCGACGGAGCAGGGCGGGCGCTATCGCGTCAATGTCTATTACCAGCGCGGCGAAGTCTCGATGGTCATCCGTTTAATCAAGACGACGGTCCCTTCGTTCGCCGAACTCGGCCTGCCGCCGCAGGCGGGGCAGCTGGCGCTGCTCAGACGTGGCCTGGTGCTGATGGTCGGCGCGGCGGGCAGCGGCAAGAGCACGACAATGGCGGCGATGGTCGCCCATCGCGCCGGGTCGATGGACGGGCATATCCTTTCGGTCGAGGACCCGATCGAATACATCTACCCGCATGGGCAGGCGGTCGTTGAGCAGCGCGAGGTGGGGATCGACACCCTGAGCTTCGGCGATGCGCTCAGGAACGCCATGCGGCAGGCGCCGGACGTGATCGTCATCGGCGAGATCCGCGACCGGGAAACCGCGAAGAGCGCGATCATGTACGCCGAAGCCGGTGCCCTGTGCATCTCGACGCTGCACTCGAACAATGCCAATCAGGCGATCGACCGCATCGTAAACTTCTTCCCCGAGGATGCCCATCGGCAGGTATTGCTCGACCTGTCGCTCAACCTCAAGGGTGTGATTTCGCAGCGGCTGCTGCCTTCATTGCAGGGCGGCCTGGCGCTCGCCACAGAGGTGCTCACGCAGTCGGCCTACTCGTCCTCGCTGATCCAGAAAGGCGAGGTCGATATGCTCAAGGATGCGATCAAGAAGGGTACGCATGCCGGCATGCAGACGTTCGACGATTGCCTGCTGGAACTCTGCAAGGCGCGCCGCATCTCCCATGAAGAGGCGCTCAATCACGCCGATTCGAAGACCGACCTCTCGCTGAAGCTGAAACTTTCAGGCGCCTGAAAGTCGGCGCTGGCGGGACAGCATGCCGTCCCGCCGCCAACGATTAGACGGCATCAATTCAGTGTCCGGGCCAGCACGATGCGGAATTCGCGCACCAGATCGTCATACTGCGGTTGTGCGGCGAGCAGCGTAAACAGGTTGAGCATGCCCTTGCGGCCGGCCTCGTCGTTCCACTTGCGGTCGCGCCGCACGATCTCGATCAGATTCTCCAGCGCCCCGCGATAGTCGTGTTGCAGCGCCAGCGCATGCGCCAGCTGCAGCCGGGCGTCGTGGGCATTCGCATCCTGCGCGAGCTGCGTCTGCAACGCGGAGATATCGACGTCACCCGCCGTGCTGGCCATGCGCAGGCGTGCCTGCAGCGACTCCACCCGTGCCCGGTCGCGCGCCCGATCAACCACGACGGCCATGAGCTCGTTGGCCTCGGCCAGTGCGTCGGCGCTGCCGAGATCAAGGCTCAGCTGGATGAAATCGAGGTAGGACGTATCGTTGCGCGGATCGAGATTGATCGCATCGACCATCTTCCCGCGGGCGCCGGCGAGGTCGCCGGCGGCGGCGAGGGCGAGCGCTGCCTCGCGCAGCGGCTCGGCGGGCGAGGGGATCAGTCGGTCGATGAACTCGCGTACCTGACCTTCCGGCAAGGCACCGGTGAATTCGTCCACCTGCTGGCCGCCGACGAAGGCCTTGACGGCGGGAATGCCGCGTACCCCGTAGCGGGCCGAGAGTTCCTGGTTCTCGTCGGAATTGACCTTGGCGAGGATGAAGCGGCCGTCATATTCGGCGGCCAGCTTTTCGAGGATCGGTTTCAGGATGCGGCAGGGCTGGCACCAGGGAGCCCAGAAATCGACGATGACCGGCACCTGCCGCGAGGCGGCGAGGACCTTGTCGTCGAAATCGGCGACAGTGACTTCGTAAGCATGTGCAGACATTTTCTTATTCCTTGCTGCTCATCTTTTCCAGCAGCTTCAGGGCGGAGATCGAATCCTCCTCGCCCATGCCGCTGCCGACGATGGCATTGAAAAGTTGGGCCGTGGCTGCCGCGGCGGGCAGCATCAAACCGAGACGATGCGCTTCCTCCATGACGATGCGCAGATCCTTCTGGTGCATCCAGGCCTTGAAGCCGGGCTTGAAATTGCGGTCGAGCATGCGCTGGCCGTGGTTTTCGAGGATGCGCGAATAGGCGAAACCGCCCAGCAGCGCCTCGCGCACTTTGGCGACATCGACGTCATTCTTTGCCGCGAAGTTGAAGGCTTCCGCGACCGCCATGACGCCGACGCCGGTGAGGATCTGGTTGCAGGCTTTCGCCACCTGGCCCGCGCCGACGTCTCCGATCAGGGTGACCGACTTGCCCAGCTTCTCGAACAGCGGCTTCACCTTTGCGAAGACTTCCGGTTTGCCGCCGGCCATGATGGTCAGCGCCGCGTTGATCGCGCCGACTTCCCCGCCGGAGACCGGGGCATCGACGAACTCGATGCCCTTTTCCGCCAGCGCCGCGCCAATTTCGCGGGCTGCGTTGGGGTTGATCGTGCTCATGTCCACGACGATCAGGCCAGGCTTGGCGCCGGCGGCGATGCCATCGGCACCGAGGCAGACTGCGCGTACGTCGGGGGCGTCGGCGACCATCGTGAAGACGACTTCCGCATGCTGCGCGACCGCGGCGGCCGAAACGTGGAACTGCGCGGCGACGTCCTTGAAGGGCTCCAGCGCGGCGGGACGGCGGGCCCACAGGTGCAGGCTGTGGCCGGCCTGGGCGAGATGAAGGGCCATGGGGCGGCCCATGAGGCCGAGTCCGATGAAACCGATGTTCATTGAGTTGTCTCCGACAGGAAGTGCGACATGGCTCGCAAGTATAATTTGTCGATCTTCCCTTGGGTTTCCCGCCATGCCCTCCATCCTCAAGCTGCGCGGCGCCGCCGCCTTCTCCGCCTCCCGTCTTGCCCGCTTGCAAAGCCTTGTCGGGGTGCCTTTGGCGGCCGAATACTGGTATTTCATCGAAACCGATGGCAGCCTGAGCGCGGATGACCTGGCGCGCATCAAGGACCTGCTCGACATTCCGAAAAACCCGCCTGCCGAGCCGGAGGGGACACTGATCCTCGTCACGCCGCGCCTCGGCACGATATCGCCGTGGGCCTCCAAGGCGACCGACATCGCCCACAACTGCGGCTTCGCGGCCATCAAGCGCATCGAACGCGGCATCGCGTATCACACGCAGGGCAAAGTCGATGTGGCGAAGCTGCATGACCGCATGACCGAATCGGTACTCGATAGCATCGACGCCGCCGAACAGCTTTTCCATCATGTCGCCCCGCAGCCGCTGACGACAGTCGATATTCTCGCCGGTGGTCGGGCCGCGCTCGTCAAGGCCAACGGCGAACTGGGCCTCGCGCTCTCCGACGACGAGATCGACTACCTCGTCGAGAACTTCACGAAGGTCAAGCGCAACCCGACCGACGTCGAGCTGATGATGTTCGCGCAGGCCAACTCCGAGCACTGCCGCCACAAGATCTTCAACGCCTCATGGACGGTCGATGGCGCCGACCAGCCCTTGTCGCTGTTCGGCATGATCCGCGAGTCGCACAAGGCACATCCCGCAGGCACCGTGGTCGCCTATTCCGATAACGCTGCGGTTGTCGAAGGCGCGAAGATCAGGCGTTTCTACCCCCAGGCCGACGGCAGCTATGCCTATGTCGAGGACACGACGCACATCCTCGCCAAGGTCGAGACGCACAACCACCCGACGGCGATTTCTCCGTTCCCCGGTGCGGCCACCGGCTCGGGCGGCGAAATCCGCGACGAAGGTGCGACCGGACGCGGCTCCAAGCCCAAGGCGGGTCTCGGCGGCTTCTCGGTTTCCGACCTGAAGATTCCGGGCTACGTCCAGCCGTGGGAATCCCATTATGGAAAGCCCGACCGCATCGCGTCGGCGCTCGACATCATGATCGAAGGTCCGATCGGCGCGGCGGCCTTCAACAACGAGTTTGGTCGACCGAACCTCGCCGGTTATTTCCGCACTTTCGAACAGGACTTCAACGGTGAGATGCGCGGCTATCACAAGCCGATCATGATCGCCGGTGGTGTCGGCAACATTGCCGGCAGCCATTGCTTCAAGCAACAGTTTCCGGCTGGCACGCAGCTGATCCAACTGGGCGGACCGGGCATGCTGATCGGCCTCGGCGGCGGCGCGGCTTCGTCGATGGCCACCGGCACCAATACCGCCGACCTCGACTTCGCCTCGGTACAGCGCGGCAATCCCGAGATGCAACGTCGCGCGCAGGAGGTCATTGATCGCTGCTGGCAGATGGGCGATCAAAACCCGATTCTGGCGATCCACGACGTCGGTGCCGGCGGCATCTCCAATGCGATGCCCGAGCTGGCCAACGATGCCGGCCGCGGGGCCTTGTTCGACCTGCGCGCCGTGCCGAACGAGGAGCCGGGCATGGCGCCGCGCGAGATCTGGTCTAACGAGGCGCAGGAACGATATGTATTGGCGATCGGTCCGGAACGACTGGCCGAATTCACGGCCCTGTGCGAGCGCGAGCGCTGCCCCTTTGCCGTGATCGGCGAGGCGACCGAGGAACGGCAGCTCATCGTCAAGGATGACCATTTCGGCAACCGTCCCGTCGACATGCCGATGGACGTGCTGCTTGGCAAGCCGCCACGCATGCATCGCACGGCACAGCGCAAGGCGGTGACGATGCCGGAGCTCGATCTGGCATGCGTCGATCTCCAGAAAGCCGCATTCGATGTCATGCGCCTGCCGTCCGTGGCGAGCAAGAGTTTCCTCATCACCATCGGCGACCGCAGTGTCGGCGGCATGACCGCGCGCGACCAGTTCGTCGGCCCGTGGCAAACGCCGGTAGCCGATGTCGCCGTCACCACGATGGGCTACGACACCCATTTGGGCGAGTGCTTCGCGATGGGCGAACGCACACCGGTCGCCTTGCTGAACGCGCCGGCCTCGGGCCGCATGGCGGTCGGCGAGGCGCTCACCAACCTCGCTGCCGCACAGGTTGCCGACCCCGGTCAGATCAAACTGTCCGCCAACTGGATGGCGGCGGCCGGTCACGGTGCTGAAGATGCCGCACTATTCGATACCGTGAAAGCCGTCGGGCTCGAGTTCTGTCCGGCGCTGGGCGTGAGCATTCCGGTCGGCAAGGATTCGCTGTCGATGCGCACCAAGTGGAACCACGACGGGCAGGAAAAGGCAGTGATTGCGCCGCTGTCGCTGATCGTCACCGCCTTCGCGCCCTGCGCCGACGTGCGTGCCACCCTGACGCCGCAGCTGCAATCCGATGCGGAGGGTGAAACCGAGCTGATCCTCATCGATCTCGGGCAAGGGAAAAATCGCCTCGGCGGTTCGGCGCTGGCGCAAGTGCAGGGCGTGAGTGGCGACGTACCTCCCGATGCCGATGCGACCTTGCTGAAGTCCTTCTTCAATGTCATCCAGACGCTGCGGCCACAGATACTTGCCTACCACGACCGTGCCGATGGCGGCCTGTTCGCCACGGTGTGCGAGATGAGTTTCGCCTCGCATCTTGGCGTGTCGCTGAACCTCGACGGGCTCTGTTACGACCCGTTGATGAACGATGTCGATGGCATCGAGCGCAAGCCGCAGATGCTGGATGGCCGCAGCCGCGATCGGCTGATTGCCGCGCTGTTCAACGAGGAACTCGGTGCCGTGATCCAGATTCGCTGCACCGAGCGCGCGGCAGTGATGCAGGTGCTGCGCGACGCCGGCCTCAGTGCCTGCTCGCACAGCATCGGCACGCTCAACGATGCCGACGAGATCCGCATCTGGCGCAACGCAAAGTCGGCGCTGGCGGTACGGCGCGTCGAGCTGGAGCGCGCGTGGAGCGAGGTGAGCTTCCAGATCGCCCGCCTGCGTGACGATCCCGATTGCGCGCAGGAAGAGTTCGATGCGCTGCTCGATGACAGCGATCCGGGTTTGTCGATGCAACTTACGTTCGATCCTCTCTCCCCCGCCCTCGGGGCGGGGGCAGGGGGGTGGGGGGCCACTGGGCCTGCCGTTTTGGGCCGGAGGCCCAAAATGGCCATTCTCAGGGAGCAGGGCGTCAATGGCGAGGTCGAAATGGCCGCCGCCTTCGACCGCGCCGGTTTCGCCTGCGTCGATGTGCATATGTCCGACCTGATGGCCGGCCGCGTGCGTCTGGCCGACTTCAAGGGCCTTGCCGCCTGCGGCGGCTTCTCCTACGGCGACGTGCTCGGCGCGGGGCAGGGCTGGGCCAAGTCGGTGCTGTTCCATCCGGAACTCAAGGACGAGTTCGCCGCCTTCTTCGCGCGACCCGACACCTTCGCGCTGGGCGTCTGCAACGGCTGCCAGATGATGTCGCACCTCGCGGCCATCATTCCCGGTGCGCAAAGCTGGCCAACCTTCCAGCGCAACCGTTCCGAGCAGTTCGAGGCGCGCTTCGCGATGGTCGAGATTCCCCAGTCACCTTCGATCTTCTTCGCCGGCATGGCCGGTTCGAAACTGCCGGTGGTTGTCAGCCACGGCGAAGGTCGCGCGGTATTCCACGCGACTTCCTGCCCCGAGGTCGCCCTGCGCTACATCGACAATCGCGGCGCACCGGCGACGACCTACCCGTTCAACCCGAACGGTTCGCCCGAAGGTGTAACGGGTGTCACAACCCCGGATGGCCGCTTCACGATCATGATGCCGCACCCCGAGCGGGTGTTCCGCACCGTGCAGATGAGCTGGCATCCCGCCGGCCTCGGCGAGGATGCGCCGTGGATGACGATGTTCCGCAACGCGCGGAAGTGGGTGGGTTAGAAACCCTGCCTAAGCGGGACCGGCTTTTGGCGGCACCGGTTTGGTTGGTTTCTTTTTCACGTGCCGCCGCCGGGCCGGCCGCGAAAAATCCTGGCGCATTCGCGCCAGCGTCGCCAGTTGCACGGCGATCTGGTAGTTGATCGAATCCGGCGGCAATTCGCCCTTCGCGTCGGGCTCGCCCGCGGGAACGCCCGTCAGCAGTTCCATTGCCGCATCGACTTTGCTGATTGCCCAGATGGTGAACTTGCCGTCCCTGACCGCGGCGACGACTTCGGGACGCAGCATCAGGTGGCAGACGTTTTCGGCAGGGATCAGCACGCCCTGATCGCCGGTCAGGCCGCGCGCGGCGCAGATGTCGAAGAAGCCTTCGATCTTCTCGTTGATGCCGCCGACCGGCTGCACCACGCCGAACTGGTTGACCGAGCCGGTAACGGCGAGCGATTGCTTGATCGGGATGCCGGACAGGGCGGAGAGCAGGGCGGCGAGTTCGGCCAGCGAAGCGCTGTCGCCCTCGACGCCGCCGTAGGACTGCTCGAACACCAGGCTGGCCTTGAGCGACAGCGGCACCGCCCAGCCGAAGCGCGCGGCGAGGAATGAGGAGAGAATCAGCACCCCTTTGGAATGGATCGGCCCGCCGAGTTCGACCTCGCGCTCGATGTCGATGACTTCGCCCTCGCCCATGCGCACCGTGGCGGTGATGCGCACCGGATGGGCGAAGCTGCTCTCGCCGAGCGGGATGACCGCCAGCCCGTTGATCTGGCCGACATGGGCGCCGGCCGAGTCGATCAGTAGCTGGCCGCGCAGGATTTCTTCCTGATAGCGCTTGCGGAGGCTTTCGTGGCGCTGGCGGTGCGCCGCGAGCGCCTGCTCGACGTGCGCGCGCTCGATCCGCGCCGCCGCTGCCTGCGCGGCGAAGTGGTCGGCTTCGCGCAGCAGATTGTCGATCGGCTGCGTCTGGGTCGTCAGGCGCTCGGCATCGTTGGCGAGCCGGGCGGCATGCTCGATCACGCGGGCCACCGCCGCTGCCGCCAGCGGGCGCAATTGCGCGCGCCGCGCCAGCATGCCGACGAGTTTTCCATACAGCAGCGTGTTGGCGGGATTGCGTTCGATCTCGCTTTCCATGTCCGCGTTGATCTTGAACAGCGCGGTGAATTCGGGATCGAATTCGGACAGCAGGAAATAGATGAGGCGTTCGCCGATCAGCACGACCTTGAGGTCGAGCGGCATCGGTTGCGGTTCCATCTGCACCGTGCTGGTCCAGCCGACCAGCTCGGACAGCGATTCGATGCGCACCTCGCCGGAGCGCAGCGCGCGCTTGAGGCCCTCCCACGCATAGGGTTGGCTCAGGACTTTCATGGCGTCGAGCACCAGGAAGCCGCCGTTGGCGCGTTGCAGGGCGCCGGCCTTGATCAGCATGAAGTTGCTGACCAGCGTGCCCATATGGACGAGATGCTCGATGCGGCCGACGAGGTTCTGCAGCGTCGGATGTTCTTCATGCACCACCGGGCGCCTGCCGTCGGCGGCGTTCTCGACGAGCAGGTTGACGCGATAGCGCTGGATCGAAATGGTGCCCGAAAAGAAGGTGGTCTCGGAATCGTCGTCGCTCTTGGTTGATTCGCGCAACGACTCGCCGCTTTCGACGATGTCGCGCATCGCCGCGTCGAGCCAGGCGCCGACCTCGGGCAGGTCGGCATAGGCCGGACGCAACTCCTCGATCAGGTGGCCGACCGCGAGCTTGAGCACCTCCTGCCCGGTCGCCTTGATCTGGTTCTGCAGTTCGCGCCGCCAGTGGGGGAACTCATTCATCAGCGCGTGGAGCTTCTCGTGGAAGATCTCCATCTGCTTGCCGAGTTCCTGCTGCCGCTCCTCGGGCAGCTGCGCGAACTCCTCGGAGGACAGGGTTTCCTCGCCGTCCTTGAGCGGCGCGAAGATGAAGCCCTGCGGCGTGCGCAGCAGCGCGATGCCGTGTTCGCCCGATTCATGGCCGAGGTGGCGCAGCGCCGTTTCCTCGCGCTGTTTCTCCTCTTCCTGCATCGACTCGATGCGGCGCCGATATTCGTCGCTTTCGAACGCCGCGCCAATTGCCGGGCCCAGTTCGCCGACAAAGCGCTGCATGTCGTCGTGCCAGCGTGCGCCCCGCCCGCAGGGCAGGCGCATCAGGCGCGGCCGGGAGGGTTCGGCGAAGTTGTTGACGTAGCACCAGTCGGCCGGCGCGGTGCCCGCGCCACGCTCGGCCTCGAGCAGCTGGTCGACGATCGCGTGGCGGCCGCTGCCGGTGTCGCCCACGACGAAGAGGTTGTAGCCCTGCTGGTGGATGGCGAGTCCCAGATGCATGGCATCGATCGCCCGCGGATGAATCCGGGCGGCGTCGAAATCGGGAAGCACCGTGGCGGCGGCGCTGTCGAGGCTGGCCGGATCGCAGACCGTGTAGAGCTTTTCAGGCGGCAGTGGCGCTTGGGGAAGCATGGCGGCAAGGATTGTTTTTTGACGATGGTACCCCCAAATCGTCCGGCGGCCAGCTTGTAGAATGGCCCATTCCAATCCGGCTACGCCTCTTCCTCGCCCATGGTCTCCGTCGTCCACGCCCTCCCCGATTCGGGCATCGATGAAGCAACGCTGCAGCGCCTGATCGCCGGCCTGCCGGACGGGGGCGCGCAGAAACTGCTGCTCGCGATCGGCCAGGCCAGCGAAATCTACGGTGACCGAAAAGTCGGCTCTGGCGAGACGGCATTCGGCCACGGCCTTGGCGCCGCGCTGATCCTCGCCGCGCTGAATCTCGACCTCGATACGCGGCTGGCGGCGCTGCTGTTCGCCGTGCCGGAGTTCGTCGAGCACGCCCGTGAAAAGCTGGTCGACCAATGGGGCGTTTCCGTGGCCGACCTGGTCGATGGTCTCTATCGCCTCAAGAACCTACGGCCCCTCCAGCTTTCGGCGCTGGCCAAGTCGCACAGTTCGCAGGGCGTGCAGGCCCAGGCCGAGATCCTGCGCAAGATGCTGCTGGCGCTGGCGGCCGATATCCGCGTCGTCATGGTACGGCTGGCCTCGCGTACCCAGACCCTGCGCTTTTTTACCGATCACGACACGCCGGAGCGCGCCGACATCGCGCGCGAAAGCCTCGAGATCTACGCGCCGCTGGCCAACCGGCTCGGCGTCTGGCAGATCAAGTGGGAAATCGAGGACTTGTCGTTCCGCTTCACCGAGCCGGCGACTTACAAGCGCATCGCCAAGCAGCTCGATGAAAAGCGGCTGGAACGCGAAGCCTTCATCGTCAATGCCGTCGCGTGCCTCAAGGAGGAGCTGGCGAAGTCCGGTGTGACGCGCGCCGAGGTGTATGGCCGGCCAAAACACATCTACAGCATCTGGAACAAGATGCGCCAGAAGGACCTCGACTTCTCGGAGGTCTACGACGTGCGCGCGCTGCGCATCATCGTCGATGAGGTGAAGGATTGCTACACCGCGCTCGGCATCGTGCATGCGCTGTGGCAGCCGATCCACGGCGAGTTCGACGACTACATCTCGCACCCGAAGGGCAATTACTACCGCTCGCTGCACACCGCCGTGATCGCCGAGGACGGGCGGGCGCTCGAAGTGCAGATCCGCACGCCCGAGATGCACACGCATGCCGAGCTGGGCGTGGCGGCGCACTGGCGCTACAAGGAATCGGGCACTGTCGGGAAAAATGCGGCGAAAGCCGATTCCGCCTACGACGACAAGATCGCCTGGCTGCGGCAGCTGCTCTCGTGGCGCGACGAGATCACCGACTCGGCCGTCTGGGTCGAGCAGTTCAAGCGCGCCGCGCTTGACGACACCATCTACGTGGTGACGCCGCAGGGCCGCGTCATCGACCTGCCGAAGGGGGCGACGCCCATCGACTTCGCCTACCGCGTGCATACCGACCTCGGCCACCGTTGCCGCGGCGCCAAGATCGACGGCCATCTCGTGCCGCTCAACACGCCGCTGCAGAGCGGCCAGCAGGTCGACATCACGGTCGCCAAGACCGGCGGCCCCTCGCGCGACTGGCTGAGTTCGGGCTATCTGGTTTCGCCGCGCGCGCGGCAGAAGGTCAAGGCCTGGTTCGCCGCCCAGCAGGAAGAGCAGATGCTCGCGGCCGGCCGCGCCTGGGTTACCAAGGAACTGCAGCGCGACGGTGCGGTGCAGGCCAACCTCGAAGATTTGGCGCGCAAGATCGGCTTCAAGAACCCCGACGCAATGTTCCTCGCCGCCGCGCGCGACGAAATCGGCCCGCGCGCGCTCCAAGTCGCCCTGCATGGCCAACCGGCGGAGGAAAGCGCAGCGCCCGAGATCCTCACCCAGCGCGCCAAGTCCGCGTCGAGCAGCACGGGACAGATCCTCGTCGTCGGCATGGACAAGATGCTGACGCAACTCGGCCGCTGCTGCAAGCCGGTGCCGCCCGACGTCATCGCCGGCTTCGTCACGCGCGGGCGCGGCGTGTCGGTGCATCGCGTCGAATGCGCCAACTTCCGCAATATGGCCGCGCGCAACCCGGAACGCGTCATCGAGGCCACCTGGGGCAACAAGCCAGACAAAATCTACGCCTGCGACCTGCGTGTCGAGGCCGCCGACCGGCAGGGACTGCTGCGCGATATTTCCGACGTGCTGTCGAAGGAAAAGGTGAATGTCACGGCAGTGAAAACCCAGTCGAAAACCGGCATTGCGCGCATGTCCTTCACCGTCGAGCTCGGCAGCGCGGCGCAGTTGCAGCGCATCGTCGCCGTGCTCGGCGAGGTGAGCGGCGTCGTCATCGTGCGGCGCGGTTGATGGCCGATCCCGCGCGCCACCTGCCGCTGGTCGATGTCATCAAGGCAGGCGCGGCACAACTGATCGTCCTGCACCACCTGGCCTGGTTCGGGCCAATGAGCGACGTGGCGGTGCAAGCCAGCCCGCTATTACAGTCGGTGCAATCCTGGCTGGCCAATTACGGCCGCTATGCCGTGGCGGCATTTCTCGCCATCGGCGGTTTCCTGGCAGCCCAGTCCATGCCGCGCGACGGCGTGCCGGACGGGCGGGCGGCGTGGCGCTCGATCGTCCGGCGCTATGTGCGCCTCATCGTGCCGTTTGCCGCCGCGCTGGTGCTGGCAGTGATCTGCGCCTGGATGGCGCGCCAGTGGATGACGCACGCTTCGCTTGGCGCACCGGCACGGCTCGATCAATTCGTCGCCCACCTGTTGCTGCTGCATGGCGTGCTCGGCGTCGAATCGCTGTCGGCCGGCGTCTGGTATGTCGCCATCGACTTCCAGCTCTATGCGCTGTTCGTCGGTTTGCTGTGGCTCGCCGGGTGCCGTCCCGCCAGCGCCGACTTTGCCGGCGGCGTGCTGGTCACGGGCATAACGCTGGCCTCGCTGCTGTATTTCGGCCGCGACGACGCCTGGGATGCCACGGCACTTTATTTCTTCGGCGCCTACGGGCTGGGCATCCTCGGCGGCTGGGCAACGCGATCGCCCCGGCCCCTGTTCTGGTTACTCACGCTTGTCGCGCTTGGCGGCAGTGCGCTCGCCGTCGATTTTCGCGGCCGCATCGTCGTCGCCCTGCTGACCGCGCTGGCGCTGGCCTGGACGCAGATGCATCCGTGGTTGCGCGCCCGCTCGCTGTTCGCCAGCCTCGGACGCACGTCCTATGCGCTGTTCCTCGTGCATTTCCCGATTTGCCTGGTCATCAATGCCTTGTTCACACACTACGCGCCAGACAGCCCGGCCATCAATCTGCTGGGGGTTGGCGTCGCCTGGCTGGCCAGCAATCTCGCGGCCTTCCCGTTCCAACGCCACGTCGAGGCCAGGCTGACGCCCCGCTTGCTGCGCGCGGCCGCGTCAGGCGTCCGGTAAAGCCAGTGCGTCGGCGCTGTTGCAGACACTGCGCGCGTACTCGCGCGAAGTGTCGATGCAGCCGCCATCCGCATAGACTCCCTGCGGATCGCGCCAGCGCATCATCGCCTGCAGGATCGCGGCGGCTTCGCGCGGATTGGCCAGCGATTCCTTGACCAACGCCTCGACGCGGTCCTCGTCCATGCGCAATTCGCCGGTCGCATCGGTATACGCGCCATTGCGCCAGTGATAGATCTCCAAGCACTTGCTCGTCAGCGTATAGGTCTGGTCATGTTTCCAGAAATTCGAAAACAAACCGTTGCCCAGATAGAAAACCCACGAACCTTCGTAACCCTTGACGTTCGACGAGCGATCGTCGGGATTGCGAAACCAGAGCCGGTCGCCCGGTATGTAGAACCTTGCCGGCAGCGGCGCCGCCATCGAGCCGTACTCGATCAGGAATACCTCGTGAAACAAGCCGGACTGGATCGCGCGGGTTTCCCACTGCAATTGCAGGCGTGCGAGCAGGGCCGGATTACAGTGCGCCAGCTCCTCGGCGAGCCCCAGCAGGAAGACGTATTCCGTGGCGCGGTAGCAGGAAAAGTCGTACAGGGTGCCGGACACCTCGGGCTGGGTCGCTTGGCGCAGGGCCTCGATCAGCGACTTGCCGGGCAGCACGGTGAAGCCGCGTTCCCGCGAGTAGGTCCAATACTCGCTTGGACGTTCCGCCGCGGCGGTGGTGTCGAAGGCCAATGTGGTTTTGCGCGCCGCCATGACGATGTTCTTGCGAATGCGCACCGCCGAGGCCAGTTCGTCATGGCTCCGGAACGCGAAAGGCACCGGGCTGAGCATCATCGCCAGCAGGATTTCGCGTTCCAGATCGTCGGGATTGCC
>Ga0172375_10003523_pt1 | contig 23689 bp, 21 predicted proteins | sample LakKiv1m_FD_114537 | JGI IMG/M metagenome (GOLD analysis project Ga0172375, IMG submission 114537) | Freshwater microbial communities from Kabuno Bay, South-Kivu, Congo - kab_092012_11.1m | ecosystem: Environmental > Aquatic > Freshwater > Lake | place: Democratic Republic of the Congo... | reverse complement strand
GCTCACTTACGTTGCGCGCGGCAAGGGCTTCGTCTTGGCAGTCACCCGCTAACCAGATGCTAATTTATAAGCTTTCCGGCTTTCGCTGGAGGCACAATTAGAAGATTTTCGGCTTGTTTTCTATCTGCTGGTGTGCAAGGAATTACGTTGAGCGCAGGCGATGTCTTTTCTTACGTAAGGAACCGCGCCGGAGCGAAACGTAAGCCGCCGCACACGGCGAAAATCTTCGTGCCGGAAGCAAAAGACGGAAAGCTTGGGCGAGTTACGAGCAAGTTGTATGGATAAAAGCAGGACTCGATAAAACCTGCTAAATATAAAATATCAATGACATTTAAAGAAAAAATACAGGCGGGGAAATTTTTAGTTACTTCTGAAGTTGGTCCGGATAAGGGGATACATACGGAGAGGTTACTGCAGGATGCCGAGCTTATCCGTAACAAAGTTGATGCGATTAATGTTACGGATCTGCAAAGTTCTGTAATGCGCCTCGGGTCATTAACGGTAAGTTTTCTGCTGAAACAAAAGGGATTTGAGCCGATTTATCAGTTAACCTGCCGTGACCGCAATCGTTTAGCCCTGCAATCAGACTTACTTTCGGCGGCGGCTTTAGGAATCCAGAATATTCTTATTGCTACCGGAGACCATCCGAGTTTGGGTGATCATCCGCAAGCCAAACCGGTTTTTGATTTAGATTCCGTGCAGTTATTACAGGTGGCGAGAAAATTAGAAACTGGTTTTGATATGCAGGGCCACAAGCTTGAGGGTAAGCCGCCGGAATTTTGTGTCGGCGCAGTAGTTAATCCCGGCTCTGATCCGTTAGCCCCGCAGATTATGAAGATGGATAAAAAAATTTCCGCCGGAGCGGAATTCTTCCAAACCCAGGCAGTTTTTGATCTTAAAACTTTCGAGAATTTTATTGCAAAGACCAAGCATGTGAAAGTTCCGATTATGGCCGGTATTGTTTTGTTAAAGTCTGCCGCGATGGCGCGTTACATGAATAAACATGTTGCCGGTCTTTGCGTGCCGGAAGATTTAATTCAACAGATGCAGGAAAGTAAGGATAAAGCGGCTACTGCGATCGAGATTGCCAGCGGTTTAATTAAGCAGTTAAAACCGATGTGCCGCGGGATTCATATTATGTCTATTGGCTGGGATAAAATTGTGCCGCGGGTCTTGGAGGCGAGTGGGTTATAATGGCGCTGAACCTTCCGCAAATACCCGGAGCGAGAAAAAAAGGTGTTGTTTTCATCAGCTCCGAGGATGATTTTAAAAAGCTGGACAGTTACCTGATTAACGATACGGTTTGTATTGACGGGCCGGCGGGCGTCGTATTTAAATTAGCTAAATTAATTTGTGAAAAATATAAAGTTGCGGTTAAGGTGATCAGTACCGATCAGCCGATAATGGAGTTGCCGGCAGAGATTCAGATAATACCTAGCCCGATTCAGGAGATTGTCGGCGAGGGCAGGGCAGAGGCGGTCAAATTTAAGGACGGTAAAGCTCTGGGGGTAGGTTTAGTTATATTTGTGGATAAAGCGATGCCGGATTTATCCGGTGAACAAACTAAGGGAGAATCAATGTCTCAATTACTCGTAGAACTGGGAACTAAGGGGACGCAGGCGGTAATCGATCTTACGCGCCAATCCTTAAATCAAGCGATAAATCAAAAGGGCCGGAATGTAAAAGTGGAGTTTCCGGAAACCAATTATTACCTGCCTTTAATTAATGCCCTTTTGAATATGGAAGTAAAAAATCTACAAGATTGTTTAGCGGCTTTTACTCAGGCTGAATCTTTGGCTAATCAACAGGCTGCTTCTAGCGGTTTGTTGATTAATAGTTTGGGCGGTTTATTAAATAAAGGCGTGGCTACTTTAATTTGCGAAGAGATTTTAGCGGCTTTAGCGGTTTTAGATCAAAAGCATCCTCAAAATGGATTAGGTTTTATTCCGGATAAGATTTTACGATCATTGGGGCTGCAATTAGTGGATGGAAGAATTGCGGGCATTGCCGTAATTCTCGGTCCGGCCAAGGATGAACAATCCGCGGTAGGATTAATCCGTGATTTTCAATCCAAGAGCATTGTCAGTCTTCTGGCAGGTAATCTTAACGGAAACACTTTTAGGCAGCAGCTGGAAAATCAAGGGGTGGGATTAGGTTTAGAAAATTATATTGTGGCGCTAGGAGATGATTATCTTTCGGCGATTTATGCGGTTAATTTCGCGGTGCGCGCCCCTTTAATTTACGGCGGCCATAAACCTGGGCAGTGGGAGGCAATTGCGGATTATTTGCGTAATCGCGTTCCGGCATTTGTGCTTTTGCTTAGCCATGTGGATGAGCTTTTAGTCGCCACAGGCTTAGGGGCCCTGGCTTTCGGCTTACCGATCATTACGGATTTGGAGGTGCCGCAATTAGGCAAGATTGATACCACTTTATTTGAGGCCCTAGTTACTGAGCAGGATTACCGGAAATTACCTTCTAAATGTATTTTGACACGCGGGATTAAAGTTAAAATTTCTGCGGTGGCTGTTCCGGTGCCATATGCGGCGGCTTTCGAAGGTGAGCGTGTGCGTAAGGAACAATTGGCGGTGGAGTTTGGAGGTAAGTCTAGCGCGGCGGTTGAATTTTTAAGCTTTGGGGCTGAGAATAGTATTACCGATGGAGGGGTGGAATTAATTGGTCCGGATATTGATCAACTTCCTGCGGGGAGTAAGTCTTTGCCTTTGGCGATCGTGGTGGATGTTTTTGGCCGTAAGATGCAAAAAGATTTTGAGCCGATACTCGAGAGGCAGATTCATCGCTTTATTAATTATGCTATGGGTTTGATGCATATGGGCCAGCGCGATATGGTCTGGATTAGGATATCTAAGGATGCTTATGGCAAGGGGTTCCGGTTGAGCCATTTGGGAATTATTTTGCATGCGATGATACATGCGGAGTATAGCGCGATTGTTGATAAGGTACAGGTTAAGCTTTACACTCAGCAGCAAGATGTGGAAAGGATATCACTGCAGGCGCAGGAAATATATAATCAACGTGATGAGCGTTTAGCCGGGATGACGGATGAGAGCGTGGATACGTTTTATTCCTGTTTATTGTGCCAATCTTTTGCCCCGAACCATGTTTGCGTGGTTACTCCGGAGCGTTTAGGTTTATGCGGGGCATACTCCTGGCTGGACGCTAAGGCCTCTTTTGAAATTATTCCTAGCGGGCCAAATCAGCCTATTCCCAAGGGCAATCTTTTAGACGGCCGGCTTGGCCAATGGGATAATATTAATGCATTCGTGCAGCAGAAATCTAATCACTCCATTGATACCGTAAGCATGTATTCGCTGATGGAGGGGCCGCAATCTTCCTGCGGATGTTTTGAATGTATTGTGGCGATTGTTCCGGAAGCTAATGGGGTGATGCTGGTGCATCGCGATTATTCCGGCATCACTCCTTGCGGGATGAGTTTTACGACCTTAGCCGGATCAATTAGCGGCGGGGTGCAGACTCCGGGGTTTTTGGGGATCGGTAAACATTATATCTTAAGCAAAAAATTTATTTCGGCGGAAGGCGGATTAAAAAGAGTAGTGTGGATGCCCAAAGAGTTAAAAGAGATCTTCGGAGAAAGACTAAAACAAAGAGCCAAAGAAGTTAATGCTTCGGATTTATTAGATAAGATTGCTGATGAATCAGTGGCCACGAGTTCTGAAGAACTTTTGGTTTTTTTAAAACAGGTCGACCATCCGGCATTAAGTATGGAGCCGATTATTTAGCTGCTTAAATTTTTCTTGACGTGGGATTAGTAGTGTATATAATGTTAACAGAACAATGAAAAATCATTTCCTGCCAAAATTCGTCATTACGACAATAGTATTGTATGCATTTTGTTTTATCTGTTTATTTTGCCCCCGGGGTTTGCTTTTTGCGCAAAACGCAGCTGTTCCGGCAGTAATGGATGCGCCGGATCAACTGCAAGAGCAGGCGATAAAATACCGCGAGGCAGGATTAGAAAGCCAGAATATGGGCAATCTGCCTTTAGCGATGAGTTTGTATCAAAAGGCAATTGCGATTGATCCGGCTTATGCGGCTGCCTACAATGATTTAGGGGTTATTTATGAAGCTGCCGGGTTTCCTGAACGGGCAGAAGAAAGTTATTTACAGGCGCTGAGGATTGATCCTTATTATTTGAGCGCCTGCACTAACTTAGCGCTTTTTTATGAAAATAAGCGGGATTTGGAAAAAGCCGCTTATTATTGGAATAAAAGAGCAAATTCAGGCCTGATTGATGACCCTTGGGCCCAGAAAGCAACTGATCGCCTTAAAGATATCCGTTCGGTTTTGTCCAGCCGGCCGATGGCCGATCAACGCGAGGCAGAGCTGCTTAACCTGATGAAGGATGTCTGTGTATATAAATCGGTAATGAATAAAGATGATCGGGCGCTCGCCCAGGACCGTTTTGGAAAAGCTAAATTAAGTTACAATAAAGGGGATCTGGCTACGGCGATCAAAGAAGCATTAGATGCCCAGTATTTAGATCAGGATAACCCGGAGATTGAAGCGTTTATTAAAAAGGCAGAGCAAAGAGCTCTGACGCGATAGAAGCGTACCGCAAAAACACCTTTCCTTATATTGAATTCCTTACATATTTAATTAATGGCTGACAAAAAGTTTTTTTTAATCGATGCCACTGCATTTTGTTACCGGGCATTCTACGCCTTAACTAATCTGAGGACATCCGGCGGCCAGCCGACCAACGCGGTTTATGGATTTATAAATATTCTGAATAAAATATTAAAGGAGCAGCAGCCGGATTATCTGGTTTGTTGTTTTGATTTGTCGCGCGACACTTTCCGCCTGAAGAAATTTGCGCAATATAAGATGCAGCGGGCGGTAATGCCGGACGGCTTGATGAGCCAGATTCCTTTGATCAAAGAGGTGGTTTCGGCATATGGAATTCCTATTTTTGAGAAAGCCGGTTTTGAAGCCGATGATTTAATCGCGCAATTGGCCAGAACTGCCGCTTTACGGTCGCTGGCGGTGACGATTGTGAGCAGCGATAAGGATATTCTGCAATTAGTGGATAAGCATATTTCGGTATTTAGCCCGTATAAAGACAGCGGAGTGCTTTATGATCCGGCTAAATTAAAGGAGCGTTTCGGGGTTGTTCCGGAGCAACTGGTCGATATTATCGCTTTAATGGGGGATGCGGCGGATAATCTTCCCGGAGTCCCGGGGATTGGAGATAAAACTGCCGGAAAGCTGATTCGTGAATTTGGTTCCCTGGATAAGCTGCTTAAGAATATCACGGAAGTAAAGCCGCAAAAACTCAGAGATATGATTAGCCAGTATCAGCAGCGCATAAAATTAAATCAAGAGTTGATTCGTCTGGACCAAAAGCTCGATTTAGACCTGGATTTAGAAAAGGCTAAAACCGGACAGCCCAACTATGATCAGCTGTCCAGTATTTTTAAGAAATTAGAGTTTAAAAAATTGTTGGGCCAATTGCCGCAGTCAGCCGAGAAAACCGTGCCCACTAAGCTATGCCGCGGTAATGCGCAGGAGTTAACCGGCCGGCTTAAGCAAAATGATGAAATTGTTATTTACGGATCCGGTAGCGAAGATTTGTTCTTTGCCATCGGCGATAAGATTTTTGGCGGCCAGTTGGCGCAAACCAAATTGCGTTCGGTGATCTCTGATTTTCGCATCAAGAAAACCGGCCACGACCTTAAAAAATTAAAAGTGGCCTTGTTTAGAGAGGGTTTGATTTTAAACGGTTTGGATTTTGACACTATGATTGCGGCTTATCTGTTAAATCCATCGCGGGCAAGTTACGCGCTGGAGGATTTGGCGCTGGAGAATCTCGGGGAATTTATCCGTGCGGGATCATTGGAAGCAAAAGAGGCGTTGGCTTTGGTGGCCAGGTTAAAGCCGCGGCTTTTAAAAGCCCTGCAAGAGAAAGACCTGGCGAAATTGTTTTTTGATTTGGAAATGCCTTTGGTGAGTATTTTGGCGCAGATGGAGCAAGATGGTATAAAACTGGATTTAGTGTTGCTTAAAAATCTTTCTCGGGATATTGAACACCGGTTAATTAAGTTGATTGCGGATATTTATGCCGCAAGCAAAACGCAATTTAACATCAACTCTCCAAAACAGTTGGGGCAGGTTTTATTTGATAAATTAGGCCTTCCGGTAATTAAAAAAACTAAGACCGGTCCGTCTACCGATGAAGAGGTGTTAAAGCGCTTGAGCGATAAACATGCGCTACCGGTTCTTTTGCTGGAGTACCGGCAGTTGACTAAATTAAAGAATACTTATGTCGACGCTTTGCCTAAACTGGTAGATGCATCTACCGGCCGGGTGCATACCTGTTTTAATCAAACTGGCACGGAAACCGGACGGTTAAGTTCGAGTAATCCTAATTTGCAGAATATTCCGATTAAGACCGATATCGGGGCAAAAATTCGGCAGGCGATTATTGCGGCCAATCAAAAACATTGTTTGCTCTCTTGTGATTATTCACAAATTGAACTAAGGGTTTTAGCGCATTTAAGCGGCGATCAGACGCTGATTGAGGCTTTTAATAGCAATCAAGATGTGCACCGGCTAACCGCTTCTTTAATTTATGATCTTTCTGAATCAAAAGTTACCTCGCAAATGCGCGAGGTAGCCAAAAGAGTTAATTTCGGGATTATTTATGGCCAGAGCGCGTATGGTTTAAGCAAAGATCTGGATATTCCCATAAATCAAGCTCAAGATTTTATTGATGCTTATTTTTTACGTTATCCTAAAGTGAAAGAATATATCCAGGCGCAGATAAAGAAAGCGCAGAGCGATGGATTCGTGACCACACTCTTGGGAAGAAGAAGGTATCTTCCGGAAATTAATAATAAAAATATCGGCATCCGGCAGTTTGCTCAGCGTCAGGCGGTAAATACACCGATTCAGGGAACCGCCAGCGATTTGATTAAGTTGGCCATGATAAAGATTGACGCGCAAATTAAACAGCGGGATTTAAAAGCCAAGATGATTCTACAGATTCATGACGAACTGGTTTTTGATCTGCCGATTACTGAATTGAACACCCTGGCAGGGATGGTTAAAACGGAGATGGAGCAGGTAATGAAATTAGAGGTGCCCATAAAAGTAGATATGAAAAAAGGAGCCAATTGGCTGGGAATGTCCGCATTGGTAAATCAATGAAAATAGCGCTGGTGGCTTCAGAGGTTGTGCCTTTTGCTAAAACCGGTGGTTTGGCGGATGTGACGGGAGCTTTACCTCTGGCTTTAGAGTATTGCGGGCACGAAGTGATTGTGTTGATGCCCGGCTATAAATGTATTACGGATGCTAAGTTAAAAATTAGCCGGATTTCCAAGGATGTCTCAACTACCGTCATTGGAAAAAATATTAAAATTTACTTTATTGAGAATAAAGATTATTTTAACCGCGATGGGTTGTACGGAGATAAAAATGGTGATTATCCAGATAATTTAGAGCGTTTTGCTTTTTTCTGCCGCCGCAGCCTGGATTTATTGAAAGAGATAAATTTTTCCGCGGATATTTTACATTTACATGATTGGCAGACAGGTTTAATGGCTGCCTATTTGAAGAATTTATATTCAAGTTTGAGTTTTTACCGCCGGATGAAATGTGTGCTTACCCTGCATAATATCGGCTATCAGGGGATTTTCGCTAAAGCCGAGTTTCCTAAATTGGGTTTGGGCGATGAACTTTTTGCTGTAGACGGTTTTGAATTTTATAATCAGGTCAACCTGCTTAAAGGGGGAATAATCTTTTCGGATTTGATTAACACCGTCAGCCCTACTTATGCGGATGAGATTCAGACTAAAGAGCTGGGATTTGGTTTAGATGGTCTTTTGCGGGAACATAAAAGTGTCTTAAGCGGAATTTTAAATGGGGTAGATTATTCGGTTTGGGATCCGAACACTGATCGATTTATTATGCAAAATTATTCATTAGCTAACCTGGAAGATAAAGCTTTGAATAAAATCGATTTACAAAAAACATGTAATTTACCGCAAGATAAGAATATTCCGGTCTTAGGGATAGTTTCTCGTTTGGTGGCGCAGAAGGGGCTGGATATTTTTACTCAAGGCTTAGATGAACTTTGTCAGATGGACGTGCAATTAGTTATTCTGGGCTCCGGAGATTCCAAATATGAAGAGTTGCTTAAAGCTGCCGCGGTAAAATATCCGAAAGTTGTCTCATTGGATTTGAAATTCGATGATCCTCTGGCGCATAAGATTTATGCGGGCAGTGATATTTTTTTGATGCCTTCTCAATACGAGCCTTGCGGATTGGGGCAGTTAATCAGCTTACATTACGGGACAATACCCTTGGTTTTTAAAACCGGCGGTTTAGCCGATACGATCAGCTCAAGCAATGGTTTTGTTTTTAGCCAATACACAAAAGCAGAGTTGTTAAGGTTAATCCGTAAAGCCTTGTTGGCATTTACAAATAAAAATAAATGGGCTTCTTTGATTGATCATGCGATGCGGTGTAATTTTTCCTGGAAAGTTTCGGCGGATAAGTATCTGGCGTTATATGCTAAAGCGAAGAAAAAATAAATTTATTTTAGGGGTCACCGGCAATATTGCCTGCGGCAAAAGTACCGTCGCGGAAATGTTGAAGACCAAGGATTGCTTAATCATTGACGCGGACCGCTTAGGACATCAGCTTATTTCTACCGGCACCGGCAGATACAGAAAGATTATTAAATTGTTTGGCCCGGGGATTCTGCGGCCGGATAAATCAATCGACCGCGCGAAGTTAGCGGAAATTGTTTTCGTTAGTCAACCGGCCTTAACTAACCTTAATGGCATTGTGCGTCCGGAGTTAATCCGGCAGATTAAGCGGCTGGTGCGGAATTCAAATAAGTCAATTATAATTCTGGATGGAGCTTTAATTGTGGAAGCCGGATTAACTAAGCTGGTGGATAAGCTGCTGGTTGTTACGGCTAAAAGGGATCAGCAGATTTTGCGCGGCCAAAAAAGTTTGGCTTTGACAAAAAAACAGGTAATCTTAAGAATGAAATCTCAGATTTCGCAGAAGGCAAAGTTGCGTTTTGCGGATTTTATCATAGATAATCGCGGCGAGCTAAGTGAAACCGCCAAACAAGTTTCTAAAATACGGAGGCAGTTGTGGAAAAGTTAGATATTAAAAATCTTAAAGACATGAAGATTGCTGAGTTGAATAAGCTGGCGAAAGAGTTGAATGCCAGCGGTACCAGCGGCTTAAAAAAACAGGATCTTATTTTTAAAATTCTGCAGGCGCAGGCAGAAAAGGAAGGGTTAATGTTTGGAGAAGGGGTATTAGAGATTCTTTCCGAAGGGTTTGGTTTCCTGCGCAGCCCGAATTATAATTATCTTCCCTGTCCGGATGATATTTATATTTCTCCTTCGCAGATTAGAAAATTTGAATTGCGCACCGGTGATACGGTAAGCGGACAGATTCGCCCGCCTAAGGAAGGGGAAAAGTATTTTGCTTTGCTTAAAGTGGAGGCGGTAAATTTCGAAAATCCCGAGGAGGTAAAAGAAAAAGTGTTGTTTGATAACCTTACTCCGGTTTATCCGCGCGAGCCGTTTAATATGGAGACTAAGCCGGATGAGATTTCCATGCGCATTATGGGCCTGCTTACTCCGATCGGCAAAGGCCAGCGCGGCTTGATTGTGGCCCAACCCTATAGCGGAAAAACTGTCCTGCTGCAGAAGATTGCTAATGCTATTACCAGTAACAATCCGGATGTAATTTTGATTGTTTTATTGATTGATGAACGGCCGGAAGAAGTTACGGATATGCAGCGTAACGTCAAGGGTGAGGTAATTTCATCGACTTTTGATGAGCCGCCGGAACGTCACGTGCAGGTGGCCGAAATAGTTTTAGAGAAGGCCAAGCGCCTGGTGGAACATAAACGCGATGTGGTCGTGCTTTTGGATAGTATTACGCGTTTAGCCAGGGCTTATAACTCGGTGGTCCCGCATAGCGGCAAGGTTCTTTCCGGCGGTATTGATTCTAATGCTTTGCAGAAACCCAAACGATTTTTCGGGGCGGCGCGGGCGGTGGATGAAGGCGGAAGTTTGACGATTATTGCGACGGCCTTAGTGGATACGGGAAGCCGGATGGATGAAGTTATTTTTGAAGAGTTTAAAGGAACCGGTAACATGGAAACTCAGCTGGATCGCAATCTCTTTCAGCGTAGGATTTATCCGGCGATTGATATCAAACGCTCAAATACGCGCCATGAGGAGCTATTGGTTAAGCCGGATGTATTGAGTAAGACTTGGATTTTAAGGAAAGTTTTAAATGAACTGAATAATGTGGAGGCGATGGAGCTGTTGATTGAAAAATTGTCCAAGACCAAGAACAATGAAGAGTTTTTAAACAGCATGAATCAGAAGTAAGAGTGTGGGGAACTTATTATTGTGGATATCATTGTTGGTTAAGTTAGACGTTAATTAATGAAAGGAGTAGTAAAGTGAAAGAAAAAATTCATCCTCATTACAAAGAAAGTACCATTATTTGCGCTTGCGGTGAGACAGTGCATACCCGCTCAACTAAGCCGAGTATTCGAGTGGAGATCTGTTCGAAATGTCATCCATTTTTTACGGGAAAACAAAAGTTAGTGGATTCTGCCGGCCGCGTGGATAAGTTTGTGAAAAAATACGCTAAGAAAAAGTAAGTTTATCGGTGACTTTAGCCAGCTTATAGCTTTTTTAACTATGTATGAACAATTAGAAAAATCAGTTTTGCGTTACCAGGAGCTAGAACAGTTATTGGGAAGCCAGGAGCAGATTGCCGATCGTCAGCTATATAATAAGCTGGCTAAAGAGCTCTCGGATATTAAGCTTGTGGTTTCTTTATACCGGGAATATAAAGATTTGCTTAAGGAGATTACTGATCTGGAGGCGGTGATTGCGGGTAAGCATGAGCAGGATTTTTTAGAATTAGTCCAAGCAGAAAAAAAGGCTTTAGCGGAAAAGAGAACTGTTCTTGAGCTAAAGTTAGATAAAATTTTAGCCGGGGAAGATAAGGACGCCGGGCGTGATTGTATTGTGGAAATCCGCCAGGGTACCGGAGGGGATGAAGCGGGGCTTTTTGCGGCGGTACTTTATCGGATGTATTCTAAGTATGCGGACAATAAAGGCTGGACAATCGAGCCGATGTATTCCAGTGTTAATGAAGCCGGTGGAATTAAAGAGATAGTTTTTAGCATAAAGGGTAAGGATTCTTTCCGTTGTTTGAAATTTGAAAGCGGCGTGCATCGCGTGCAGCGGGTTCCCACAACGGAATCGCAAGGCCGGATTCACACTTCTACGGCTACGGTGGCGGTATTAGTTGAACCGGAAGAAGTTGATTTAGTTATCGAGCCAAAAGATTTAAGGATTGATACTTATCGTTCCAGCGGCCCGGGCGGCCAGCATATGCAGAAGACTGATTCTGCCGTGAGAATTACTCATATCCCTACCGGTACGGTAGTGGCTTGTCAGGATGAACGCTCACAGATTAAGAATAAGGCCAAAGCCATGCGCGTTTTACGTGCCCGGATTTTAGAGGTAAAAATCGAGAACGAGGCAAAAAGATTATCCAGCGCCAGAAAAACCCAAATTGGCACCGGAGACCGCAGTGAAAAGATTCGTACCTATAATTTTCCGGACCGCCGGGTTACGGATCATCGGATCAACTTTACTTCGCATCAATTGGAAGGGATTTTAGAGGGGCAAATGGATGAGCTTTTTGAAGCTTTATTAAAAGCAGAATCAGAGGCGAAGCATGACCGAAGCTGAATTAGTCTTGACCCATGTTTTAAATTGTGATCGTTTGTCTTTATATTTGCATAAAGAAACGCGTTTAGCCAAAAATGAGTCTGTGGCAGTAGCGGAGATATTTAGGCGCAGGTTAACGGGTGAGCCGCTGCAGTATATCTTAGGATCAACCGAATTCATGGGATATGAGTTTAAGGTTGACCGGCGCGCGCTGATTCCCCGTCCGGAAACAGAGATTCTGGTTAGTTCTGCGCTTGAGCAATTAAAATCAATCGCTAAAGCTGCGCCAAAAATTCTTGATTTAGGCACCGGTTCTGGCTGTATTGCCGTTTCCATCGCTAAATTATTGCCGTCAGCGCGGATTTGGGCGGCGGATGTATCCGGCAAGGCCTTGCAATTAGCCAAAGAAAATGCTGATTTGCATAAAGTAAAAATTAAATTTTTACGCTCGGATATTTTCAACGCTTTTAAAAAAGATCCGGAAAAATTCGATTTAATTATCAGTAATCCGCCTTATATTGCCCGACAGGATTTTCGCGGTTTGGCTAGGGAAATATCTTTTGAACCAAATTTGGCTTTAGCGTCGGGAATTGACGGTTTGGATTTTTATCGTAAAATAATTAATCAAGCGCCGGCATATTTGAATAATCATGGTTTATTGGCTTTGGAGGCAGGGATTAATCAGGCTGGCTTGGTTAAAGGGATGCTGATTAAGGGAAATTTTAGTGAAATAAAAATAATTAAGGATTATAATCATATTGATCGTGTGTTAATGGGTAGAAAAAGAGGTTAAATTAATGGACAAATTAGTTATTGAGGGCGGAATAAAATTAAAAGGTGAGGTCACGGTTTCCGGGGCGAAAAACGCAGTATTGCCGATTCTAGCGGCGACTTTACTAACGGATGAGCCTTGCGTAATTAATGGCGTGCCGAATCTGCGCGATACCCATAGTATGCTGAAGATCTTGCGCGCTTTAGGTAAAATTGCGGAGTTTGATAAAGGCCGGGTGAGCGTTACTGCCGGTAAGTCTTTAAATTATATTGCTGAATATAAGCTGGTTTCAACGATGCGCGCTTCATTTTGTGTTTTAGGCCCGCTGCTTGGAAAATTGAAACAAGCGAGAGTTTCTCTTCCGGGAGGCTGCGTGATTGGCGTGCGGCCGGTTGACTTGCACCTTAAGGGTATACGGGCTTTGGGTGCAGATATTAGTATTGATGCCGGTTATGTGGTGGCTAAAACAAATAAACTACGCGGTACTTATATTTATCTGGGAGGAGTTTACGGATCATCGGTTTTAGCTACGGATAATGTGATGATGGCTGCGGTGTTGGCTTCTGGTAAGACAATCATTGAATCGGCAGCTTGTGAGCCGGAAGTGGTAGATTTAGCGGAGTTTTTAATTAAATTGGGCGCGAAAATTAAAGGCCATGGCACGCCGGTGATTGAAATCGAGGGGGTAAAGCATTTACATGGCGCAGTGCATTCTATTATCCCTGACCGGATCGAAGCCGGAACATTAATTTTAGCGGCTTTGATTACCGCCGGAGACGTTTTAATTAAAAACGTGCAATATCAGCATTTGGGGGCTTTAATTGACAAATTAGATGAAGCCGGCGCTCATCTTGAACGTGTGGGCAGCGGCGCGCTGAGGATTAAGGGTAATAAAAAATTAAGGTCGGTAAATATTACGACGCTTCCGTATCCGGGATTTCCTACGGATATGCAGGCGCAGATGATGAGCTTGATGTCGGTTACCGGCGGCATCAGCGTAATTACGGAAAAAATTTATCCGGACCGGTTTATGCATGTTGCCGAGCTTAATCGTATGGGGGCGCATATTCAAAGAGAAGGTCCGCATGCGATTGTTGAGGGGGTAAAAAGTTTATCCGGCGCTCCGGTGATGGCTTCTGATTTGCGCGCTTCTGCCGGTTTAGTTTTAGCCGGTTTGGCGGCGCGCGGGAAAACATCGATTTCCAGAATTTATCATCTGGAACGGGGGTATGAATTTATCGAAGAAAAATTGATTAAATTGGGCGCGAAAGTTTGGAGAGAAAAAGAATGATTTTAATGATTGATAATTATGATTCTTTTACTTATAATCTGGTGCAGTATTTCGGGGAATTAGGGCAGCGGGTTTTGGTTTATCGCAATGACGCCATTACTATTAAGGATATCAAAAAACTTAATCCGCAGAAAATAGTTATTTCTCCGGGGCCGGGCAGGCCGGAAGATGCTGGTATCTCCTGCGCGGTGATTAAAGAGTTTTGCGCAGAGATTCCTATTCTAGGAGTCTGCTTGGGGCATCAGGCCATCGGGTATTGTTTTGGCGGAAAAATCGTGCAAGCCAAGAGGCTGATGCATGGCAAAACCTCTAAAATCTATCATGGTAAAAAGGGTATCTTTAAAAATATTCCCAATCCGTTTTTGGCCACGCGTTATCATTCTTTATTAGTGGAGACAAAAACTCTGCCCGCTTGTTTGGAGATTACCGCCTGGACGGATGAATCGGAAATAATGGGGCTAAAACACAAAGCCTATCCTCTTTGGGGGGTGCAGTTTCACCCGGAATCGATATTGACCAAAAGCGGAAAACAGATACTGGATAATTTCATCAAGATTAAATGATTAAAGACTTAATTAGGCAATTGATTAATAAAAAAGATTTAACTGAGCCGCAGATGCAGCAGGCGATGAGTGAGATCTTAAGCGGCGTGGTGGATACGGCGGATATTATTGCGTTTCTGGCTTCTTTGAATGCTAAAGGTGAGACGGTTGGAGAGCTGACCGCGGCAGTTAATGTCATGCTGAAGTATGTTGAGCCGATTATGGTGGATAAACCGAATATCTTGGATACCTGCGGAACCGGCGGAGACAAAAAAGGCACTTTTAATATTTCTACGATCAGCGCGTTAGTGGCCAGCGGAGCGGGCGTAACGGTAGCTAAGCACGGCAATCGTTCTGTCTCCAGTAAATGCGGAAGCGCAGATGTTCTTGAGGCATTAGGCGTTAATATTAATATGGACAGAGTAAGAATTAAAAAATGCCTTGAAGAAATAGGTATTGCTTTTTTGTTCGCGCCGAATTTGCATCCGGGGATGCGTTTTGTGATGCCGGCCAGAAAACAAATCGCGCAAAAGACCATGTTTAATATCTTAGGCCCCTTAATTAATCCTGCCCGCGCCACGAACCAGTTAATCGGAGTATATTCTCAGGCCTGGGTCAGGCCGCTGGCCGAAGTTTTGCATAATTTAGGCTCAAAGCATATCTTGGTGGTGCATGGCGCCGATGGTTTAGATGAAGTAACCACTACCGATAAGACTTTTGTTACGGAGGTGGTCGGCGGCAGGTTAAAAGATTACGAGATTATTCCGGAAGATTATGGTTTTAAGCGGGCAAGTTTTAATGATTTATTAGGCGGCTCAATCAATGAGAATGTGAAAATTGTTCAAGGCATTCTAGCGGGAGAGCCGGGAAGCCGCAGGGAGATTGTTTTGTTTAATGCCGGCTGCGCGATATATGCGGCGGATAAAGCGGATTCGATTGCTGAGGGAATAAAATTGGCGCAGATATCCATTGATTCCAAATCGGCGCTGGAGAAACTTAAGCGGTTAAAAGAGTATTCACAATAACATGGCGAAAACCGATATTTTAAAACAAATTGTGGCGAAAAAGAAAGAAAGAATTCTCCTGGCCAAGCAGCAATTTTCTCAGGAAGATTTAATGGCGAAATTATCCGGCTTGCCGGCCACCCGGCCATTTAAAGAGGCGATTAGTAAACCTAAACAAATTTCATTGATTGCTGAAATTAAGCAGGCCTCGCCTTCGCAAGGAATTATTCGCCAGAATTTTAATTTAGAGGAGATTGCCCGGTTTTATCAAGAGGCCGGGGCGCAGGCGGCCTCCGTATTAACAGAGGAGGATTTTTTTAATGGCAACCTGGCTTATTTAAATCAGGTTAAAAGTATATTTTCTGGTCCGATTTTAAGAAAAGATTTTATTCTCGAAAGATATCAGGTGTATGAATCCCGTTATTATGGAGCGGATGCGATTTTATTGATTGCGGGTCTTTTAACTAAGGACAAGCTGGTGGAGTTAATGCGGATTGCCGATAGTTTAGATTTGGATTATCTGGTGGAGGTGCATGATGAAAAAGAGCTTAAAAAAGTCCTTGGGCTGAAAGTTCCGATCATCGGAATCAACAACCGGAATCTGCGCACCCTGGAGGTTGATTTTAAGACCACGGAAAGATTATTTACTTTAATCCCCCGGGATAAGGTGGTGGTCGTCGAGAGCGGGATAAAAAATGCTCAGGATGTTTTGTTTCTAAAGATTCTCGGGGCCAGCAGTGTATTAATCGGCACGGCCTTTATGCAGGCAGCGGATATAAAAAGCAAAGTTGAAGAGGTAATGGGTTGGTAAGAATAAAGATTTGCGGGATTACCAATTTAGAGGATGCTTTGGCCGGTTTTTTTGCCGGCGCAGATGCTTTAGGGTTTGTTTTTTATAAAAAAAGCCCGCGCTATATTGATCCACGCCAGGCAGCGAATCTAGCGCGGATTTTGCCGAAGAAAATCAAGCGGGTAGGAGTTTTTGTGGATGAAAAAGTCTCCCGCGTAAGAAGAATTGCCCGGCTTTGCGGTTTAGATATGCTGCAGTTTCATGGCCAGGAATCGCCTGAATATTGTAAGAAATTTAAAACCGATAAAGTTATTAAGGTATTTAGAATAAATAAAAAGGAAGATTTAGAAGGCGTATCTAAGTACAAAACATTTGCCTATTTGTTTGATAGTTTCTCAAAAACTAAACTGGGCGGGACAGGGAAAAAATTTAACTGGAAAATATTGGCGCAAACCGCTAGAATGAAGCCGGTTGTATTTGTATCCGGCGGGTTGACTGCCGGTAATATTAAGCAGGCGGTAAAATTATTAAAGCCTGATTGGGTGGATGTTTCCAGCAGTTTGGAATTAAAACCAGGTAAAAAAGATCATAAAAAGATCCAGAAATTTGTCCAAGCAGCGAGATCTATTTAGTTTCGCGGGTAGCCAGATATGAAAAAATGTCCGTTTTGCGCAGAAGAGATCCAAGATGCCGCGATAAAATGTAAGCATTGCGGTGAGTTTCTCAAGAAAAAGAATAAAGCGTTAAATTGTTTGTTTGGCTGCTTGATTGCCATCGTAATTTTTTTCTTATTAAGCGGTGTTTTTATCTATTTTGTTTCTTTTGCCTACAATGCTTTAGTCTATAAAATGATGGCTTGGCAGGCAAATTTACCGCACTTTAATTTTCCTTTTACTACGCATGGCGTTGAGGGGATGTTTAATGATTTAGGGGAAGGATTTTGCAGTTTAAAAGAGTTTTTGAGTAATGATTCATTAAAAGATTATCAAAGGGTTAACTTTTAAAAAAATGAAAAATATACGACCGGATAAAAGCGGACATTTTGGTTTTTTCGGGGGAAGATTTGTTCCCGAAACACTGATTTATGCCTTGGATGAATTAGAGAATGAATACGCTAAAGCCAAAAAAGATAAAAAGTTTGCCATAGAACTTGCTTATTATTTGCGCGAATATGCCGGTCGGCCGACACCATTATATTTAGCGGAAAACTTAAGCCGGTATCTAGGGATAAAAAAGATTTATCTAAAACGCGAGGATCTTTTGCATACCGGCGCGCATAAGATTAATAATACATTAGGCCAAGTGCTTTTAGCGGTGAGGATGGGTAAAAAAAGATTGATTGCCGAAACCGGAGCCGGCCAGCATGGGGTGGCGACGGCGACAGTGGCGGCTTTATTCGGATTGAAATGTGATATTTATATGGGGCAAGAGGATATCCATCGTCAGGCTTTAAATGTGATGCGCATGAAATTGCTGGGGGCCAATGTCATCAGCGTTAAAAGCGGAACACAAACCTTAAAAGACGCGATGACCCAGGCTTTGCGGGATTGGGTAACCAATGTGCGCAATACGCATTATGTGATTGGTACGGTTGCCGGGCCGCATCCCTATCCGGAAATGGTGCGTAATTTTCAATGCGTGATCGGAATTGAGGCGCGGGCGCAGATATTAAAGAAAGAAAAACGCCTGCCGGATTATTTAGTCGCCTGTGTCGGCGGCGGCAGTAATGCTATCGGCCTATTCCATCCATTTTTTGATGATTTAAATGTAAAAATGATCGGCGTGGAAGCGGCCGGCTTGGGCCTGGCTACGGGTAAGCATTCTGCCAGCTTAGGCTGCGGCGCAACCGGAGTTTTGCATGGCTCAAAGTCAAAAATTTTAGAGGATAAATTCGGCCAGATTAAGAATGCGCATTCAGTTGCCGCGGGCCTGGATTATCCGGGGGTGGGCCCGGAGCATGCTTACTATCAGCAAATAAAACGGGCTAATTACGCAGCGATTACCGACAAAGAAGCTCAGGAAGGATTTAAACTGCTCTCTTTAGCCGAGGGGATTATTCCGGCTTTGGAATCTGCGCACGCGATTGCCTATTTAAAAAAAGCCAGAAGGTTAATCCAGAAGGACGCTTTAGTCATTTTGTGTCTCTCCGGAAGAGGGGACAAGGATTTGCATGAATCGGATTGATCAAAAATTTATCCAACTAAAAAAACAGCATCAGAAAGCTTTTATCGCTTTTATCACTGCCGGTTATCCGGACTTACCGACTACCTTAAAATTAGTTATGGAGCTGGAGAAGAATGGAGTAGATATCATTGAATTAGGCGTTCCTTTTTCTGATCCCCTGGCGGATGGGCCGATGATTCAGGAGGCTTCCGGATATTCTCTGAAACAGGGAACTAATCTGCTAAAGATTTTAAATTTAGTCAAACAACTGCGTAAGCACAGTAGCTTGCCGGTATGCTTGATGACTTATTACAACCCGGTTTTTTGTTTTGGAGAGAAAAATTTCGTGGATCATGCTATTGCGGTTGGGGTAGATGGAGTAATTATTCCGGATCTGCCATATGAAGAAGCCCGGGAGTTTAGCCGCTACGCTGACAAAAAAGGTTTAGCCAATATTTGTTTCATTAGCCCAACGAGTTCTGCGGCGCGGATGAAGTCGATCATAAAAATTGCCCGCGGTTTTATTTATTATGTTTCTTTAACTGGGGTAACCGGAAGCCGTAAACGCTTGTCCTTAGATTTAAAAACCAAGCTTTCCGCGATTAGAAAATTAACCACTAAGGCGGTTTGTGTTGGATTTGGTATTTCTGATGCCCGGCAGGTTAAGGCAGTCGGTAAGATTTCTGACGGAGTGATTGTCGGCAGCGCCATAGTTGCAAAGATTAAAGAAAATATCGGCCAGCGTAATTTAGTCAAAACAGTCGGCAGCTTTGTGAAAAGGTTGAATGTATAAAAGACAAAAGTTAAGTAATGGCTTAAGAATAATTACTAGGCGTTTGCGCCATGTGCAATCCGTATCTTTAGGTGTTTGGATTAATATTGGCAGCCGTTATGAGGCGTTCCCACAGAAGGGTATTTCGCATTTCCTGGAGCATTTACTTTTTAAGGGGAGTAAAAAATACTCTTGCCGACAGATCAAGGAATCCATTGAAGGAATCGGCGGCGCGCTGAATGGTTTTACTTCCGAGGAACACACCTGCTATTTGGTTAAAATTCCTCACCGTTATTTAACCGGGGCTTTGGATGTTTTAGCGGATATGGTGATTAATCCGTGTTTGTCGGCGGCAGATATCCAAAAAGAGAAGACCGTGGTTTTGGAAGAGTTAAAAATGTACCGGGATCTTCCGCAAAGTTATGTTTATGAGCTGCTGGATGAACTGCTTTGGCCAAAACAAGCTTTGGGTTCGCCGGTGATCGGGACGGTAGAAACCGTCAATAATATCAACCGGGATGTTTTAAAATCTTTTCAACGTAATCATTATACCCCGGCAAATATTGTAATCAGCGCGGCAGGATTGCTGGATAATGATTTGTTGGTAAAAAAAGCCTCATCTATTTTTTCACCGCTTAAGAGCAGTGGTTTAAATGTTTTCCTTAACGCGCAACAATTCCAGAATAAACCCCAGCTGAAAATCTTCCCTAAAGATACCGAGCAGACGCATATGGCTTTAGGTTTTCACGCTTTAAAACGGGACCATCCTTTAAGGCATGCCCAGGCGATTTTACATATCGTTTTAGGCGCAAATATGTCCAGCCGCCTTTTTAATGAAGTCCGGGAAAAAAGAGGTTTAGCCTATGAGATCGGCACCGGGTTAAAACGTTACCATGATACGGGAGTATTTTTAGTACACGCGGGGATTGATAACCGCAAGGTCGCTGATTGTCTGGGGTTAATTTTTCAGGAGTTGGGCAGGACGAAAAAATCCCTGGTGACTAAGGATGAATTTAAGCGGGCAAAAGAGTTTCACTTGGGGCAGTTAAGTTTGGCGTTAGAAGATACCATGGAGTATATGCTTTGGATGGGGGAGAGTGTGGCTTGTTTAGATAAAGTCTATTCTTTAGCGCAGATCATTAAAGAGGTAAATAAGGTTTCTCTAGATGATGTGAGAGTGGTAGCCAGGCAGATATTTAAGCAGGAAATTATTAACCTGGCTTTGATCGGGCCGCTGGAGAAAAACGAAAAAAATATTTACGCTAAACTGAATTTAGGATCAGGATGATTATTATTATAATTTTATTAATTTTGGCGGCATTTTCTTTTTTCTTTTCGGCATCCGAAACAGCGATTATCGGATTAAGCCGGATCCGCCTGCGTCATATGTTACAGCAGGGGATTAAGCGCGCTCAGAGCGTTGGACGATTGGTCGCCAAATTAGACAAAGTGATTGCGGCGATATTGATCGGTAACAACCTGGTAAATATCGCTGTCTCGTCGATTGTCACCGGGATATTCGTGCAGATTTACGGGTATCGCTGGGGAGTCGTGGCCTCTACTTTTGTGACGACTTTATTTTTGTTGATCTTCTGCGAAGTGACTCCGAAAATACTCTCTTCCAAGCATGCCGAAAAGGTTTCTTTATTTACGGCGCCATTAATGGAGGTAGTTTTAGTAATTTTTAAGCCTTTTATCGTATTTTTTATCGGGATTAGTAATTTTATTTTAAAGATATTTAGAGTGGGGAATATTAAGCGTTCACCTTTAATTACGGTAGAAGAATTAAAAACCATGATTGAAATGGGCCAGGAAGAAGGAATTTTGAGTGAAGATGAGCGTAAGATGTTCCATCGTATCTTTGAATTCGGAGATACTAAACTTACCGACGTAATGGTTTCTAAAGATCAGATTGTTGCGGTAAATATCAATACTAATTCTGATGATCTGTTGAATATCTTTGTGGAAGAAGGCCATGCCCGGCTTCCGGTGTATAGCGGAAGCCGTGATAATATCGTGGGCATAGTTTATGCCCGCGATCTTTTGTATATCTTGCGCGAAAAGGGTTTATTTTTATTGCCAGATTTGCTGCATTCGGCTTGTTTTGTAACCGGCGCGATGCGGGTAAGCGAGATGCTCAGGAAGTTCCAAACTGAGAATATACAGATTGCGATTATTGTGGATAAGAATAAGTCGGCCTTAGGTTTAGTCACTCTGGAGGATTTGCTGGAAGAGATTGTCGGCGAAATCGAAGAAAAGCATCCGGTGAAATGCCGGCACAAATAGAGTGAACTATTGACATCAAAATTTTCCTGTGTTAAAATTAGCAAATAGTGTGAACTAGAAAACAGATTCTCGCGATAAAATTATAGGCGGGATCAATTGTCCGCGATTAAATCGATGGCGGACTTATTTAAAGGAGGAACAAATGGCAGAAACAGGATATTGCGTAAAATGTAAAGGGAAGAAATCAATGAAGGATGAGCAGAAAGTCACCATGAAAAATGGCCGCGCCGCAATGAAAGGTAAATGTCCGGAATGCGGAACCGGGATGTATAAAATTTTAGGAAAAGCTAAGTAGCTTTTTTAAAAGAACAGGAGCAAAAAAATAAATTCTAAACAATTAGCGCAACGTATCGCCTGGGTTGCCAAATCTAAAAAAGCGCAACAGGTTATCATTCTGGATGTTTCTAAAGTAGCCGGGTTTTGCGATTATTTTGTCATTGCCAGCGGGAATTCTTTAAGGCAGGCTACCGCGATTGCCCAGGCAATTCAGGAAGATTTAGAAATTCAAAAAATAAAATCTCTCTCGAAGGTTTCTCCGAACGATGAGTCAGGGTGGATCGCCCTGGATTACGCCAGTGTAATTGCGCATGCGTTCTATAAACCGGTGAGAGAGTTTTATTCTTTAGAGGGGCTTTGGTCGGACGCCAAACGCGTCAGAGTGATGGCCCCTAAGCGTTAAGCTTGCCCTACCCATTGTTATTTTAAAAATGCCCAACGATATTAAAGTCGAGTTGATTGCCTTAGTTAGGCGTTGTTTAACGGAGTTAGGCTGGCTGCCGCTTTTGGCGGAAAAAATTTCCCTTGAACAGCCTAGCGATAACCGTTTCGGCGACTTCAGCACTAATCTCGCCTTAAAATTAAGTAAATTGTTAAAACGTCCTCCTACGGGGATTGCCGCAGAGTTAACCGCTTGCCTAAAGCAGCAAATATCTAAATCGGAACTGGCAGAATTAGTCACTCAAGTAAAAGTTGAAGGAGCAGGATTCATTAATTTTTATCTTAAAGAGGATTATTTTTACCAGAAGCTTAAATCAATTCTCTCTCGGGGCAAAGAGGCATTCAGAAGCAATAACGGCGCGGGCAAGAAAGTTCTAATTGAATTTGTCAGCGCTAATCCGACCGGCGCTTTATCCGTGGCCCATGCGCGCCAGGCAGCGGTGGGTGATTGCCTGGCGAATGTTCTATCCTTTATTGGTTTTGATGTGCAGCGGGAATATTACCTTAATGATGAGGGCAATCAGATTAACATTCTTGGCGCATCCGTGGGGTTGCGCCTTAAGGAATTAAAAGGAGAAAAGATAGAATTCCCGGAGAACTATTATCAGGGTGATTATATTTATGATATTGCCAAGTTGGCGCAGAGCCAAAAGATCAAAGATACGGATTTGGGAAATTTCGCATCAGACTATATTTTAAAGATCATTAAGCAGGAGTTGATTGATTTCGGGGTTAATTTCGACTGCTGGTATTCGCAAAAACAGCTGGCAAAAAGCGGGAAAATTGAGGCGGCCTTTAGTAAGCTGAAAGAAAAAGGATTTTTATATGAGCAGGATGGGGCGCTTTGGTTTAAATCCACGGCTTTTGGCGATGATAAAGACAGGGTGATTGTTAAAAGTGACGGCAGCCAGACCTATTTAGCCCCGGATATTGCCTACCATGAGGATAAATTCAACCGCGGATTTAGCTGGTTGATTAACCTTTGGGGCCCGGATCACCACGGCTATATCAATCGAATTAAGGCGGCGATTGAAGCATTGGGACATCAGCGGCTTGATTTAGAGGTAGTGATTGTCCAATTAGCCACTATTTTTAGAAATGGCCAAGAAATTCAAATGTCTACCCGGCGCGGCCAGTATATTACTTTGCGCGAGGTTTTAGATGAGGTCGGCGCGGATGCCGCGAGATTCTTTTTTCTCATGCGCCGGACATCCAGCCATTTGGATTTTGATCTGGAGATCGCCAAAAAACAAAGCGCGGAAAACCCCGTATTTTATGTGCAGTATGCTTTCGCCCGTATCTGCAGTATATTGCGCAGCAGTTCAGTTCGGATCCCAGATGATTTAGACCTGTCGGTACTGAAGGAAAAAGAAGAGTTAAATCTGATTAAAAAATTACTGGAGTTTGATTCGATACTTAATGTTTGCCGGGTTACTTGCGATCCATATATGCTTACGGTCTATTTGCAGGAGCTGGCGGAAAGTTTCCATAAATTTTATGATTTACACCGGGTTCTTAATCAGGAGGAGGGCTTAACTTCTGCCCGGCTTGCTTTGATTAAAGGAGTAAAAATTGTTATCTCCTGCG
>Ga0172375_10003522_pt1 | contig 23689 bp, 19 predicted proteins | sample LakKiv1m_FD_114537 | JGI IMG/M metagenome (GOLD analysis project Ga0172375, IMG submission 114537) | Freshwater microbial communities from Kabuno Bay, South-Kivu, Congo - kab_092012_11.1m | ecosystem: Environmental > Aquatic > Freshwater > Lake | place: Democratic Republic of the Congo... | reverse complement strand
TCACGCTCAACCAGGCGACCGGCGAAAAGAGCGGCGGTCTGGCGGGCGGCGAAATCCGGGTACGCCCTGCCCGGCAGAAGTAAAAGTCGGCGATGGCGGGACGGCATCTGCAGCGGCCCCAGCATGGCGTGGCACTGCTGATCTTCCTCATCGGGCTGGTCGTCGCAGCGCTGACCTTCGTCGTGAATGGCCTCGGCCCTGGATTTCTCGATGCCTGGCGGACGCAAAAAACCGCGCTCGCGCTGGCCGAGGCCAAAACCGCTCTGCTTTGGTATGCACAAACCTTTCGCGACCAGCAAAACAGAATCCAGATCGAGGGTGGCAATCCGCCCCCCAACTTCATGTATGGCTACCTGCCCCTGCCGGACTTGGGCACGGGCAGCAACACCAATCTCGGCTGCCCATGGGAAGGCTGTGACGCCAACCTGTCCGGCAGCGCGCTGAACAAGACCGTCATCGGCCGTTTGCCCTGGTTCCTGTTAGGTACAGGCCCCCTGCGTGACGGCCATGGCGAATGCCTCTGGTATGCCGTTTCGGGTGGCCATCAGCGCATCGAAAAAGCCGTGCCCATGAACTGGGACACGCTCGGGCAGATCGACATCGTCACCACCAGCGAAACCGACCCGACGAAACTCAGGATCATGCTGGCCAGCCCGCACGAGCGGCCGACCGCGATCATTTTCTCTCCCGGCCCGTTGCTCGATGGCCAGAACCGCGCCGACCTCGGCGGCAACGACGTGCGTATCTGCGGCGGCAATTACGATCCGGCGAACTATCTGGAACCGAACCTCGTGACAGCCCTGCTGGACAATGCCAACAATCCGACCACTACCAGCGCCTATTACGCCGGCAATATCTCGACCGACACCTCCACGACACGACTCGCCATCGAGACGCAAGGCAAACTGTATCGTGACGGCACGGCAACGCGTTCGTCCTGCCCGGATGGAAGCACCAGCTGCACACTGGTCGCCAATGACGCCGGGCTGCCGCTCCAGCCGGACGCCATGTTCGATGCTGTCCGCAAGAACGCTTTTTTCCGGCAGGACATCAACTCGCTGCTGGAGCGCATGGTCGGCTGCCTGCGCGACCAGTTTTACGGTGCCGGCAGCCTGCCGGCTTACGACAAAATCGATGGTGCGGCCTACGCCAGTTACAGCAGCTGCTACAACGACACCTTCGCACCGCAGAACTATTACTCGCACTACAAGGAAATGATTTTCGCTGCGCCGGGTAGCAGCGTAGTGGCTAACGGCATGGCCTGCAATGGCGCACTGCTCTTTTCCAGCCAGCGCGCCGGCAGCCAGCTACGTGAATCAATCACAGACAAGAACAATCCGGCGAACTACCTCGAAGACATCAACCTCGCCAGTTTCAACACCACAGGAACGACATTCTCTGGTCCGGAAATATTCGAGCGCGTTTCACCCGCCCAGCCTGCGGAACGCGACATCGTGCGCTGCATCCCGAGCACGCCGACTTTCGTCACCGTCGGCCCCGTCATCGCAGGACTGGGGCAACTCGCCACCTATGCCACTTCGACGCGCACCTTGACGCTCGGTCAACCCGTCAGCACAACCCAGCCCACATCCGTCTCCGGCTCACTCTTCGGCTGTGCCTGGACACCGGAAACCCATGCGATGGGCGGTGGCCTGCGCAGCTATTTCATGTTCCGCATCAACGATGCAGGGTTCAGCTCCGCCCCGGCGGAGGGGATCAGTTTCGCGATCGTCGATGGCGACAACAATGGCAGCGACGCCTGCGGTGCCGCCGGCCAGCACCTGGGTTACTCCGGCAACAACCAGCTGACGCCGTTCATCGTGCCGCCCAAGATCGCCTTCGAGATCGACCCACGCCGTGAGGGCATTTTCAACCCCAATGCCAGCAATACGCTCCTCAACGGCCGCAATGATCCGCCGACCACGTCCACCACCTATCGTGGCGGACATGTCGCCTTGACCTACTGGGGCGGCGACGCGCCGATCCTGACCTCCGCCGTGCCACCCTGCGTCGCACCCCGCATCCAGATCGGCGGGGCTTGCTACCTGCCGCAGGAAGAGGACGACAACGTGCATGGCCAGCCGACCAACGCGCGTACCGGCTTTCCGCCACCTCCCGCCAATCCCCCGGCGCCCGCGCTGCCGCTCGATGTGCCGCCGGATACGCCCGCCGGCCTCTACAAGCTCGATCCCGGCCGCAATCAGGTGCCGGTCAACCAGAACTTCCATGTCCGTCTCGAACTGAACCGCACTTCCAGCGGGACATCCGTTTCGACCGCCCGCGTGGCCACCACCGGCAATATCGACATCGCCAATCCGGGCACCGCGATCGATGGCGTGATCCTGTTCATCAACGACCGCATCCTCGTCAAGGATCAGGTCACGGCTGCCGAAAACGGCCTGTATGTCTGGAATGGTGCGACCAGCCCGCTCACGCGCGCCACCGATGCCGATTCCGGCGAGGAATTGAATGGCAGTGTGGTCGAAGTGGCGCAAGGCGTGGCAAACGCCCGTACGCTGTGGCATCAAGTCGCCCCTGCGCCCACGCCCGGAACCGATGCGATCCGCTGGAACAATTTGCGCGTCAAGGTCACTGTGGCACAAGCGGACATCAATCCGTCCAGCCCGGGCGCCAGGATCGACGGCATTCTCATGAAGCCGGGCGACCGGGTCCTCGTGCGGGATCTCGGCATCTACATCTGGAACGGCGCCTCCGTGGCGATGACGGCTGCGAGCGACAATTTCACCGGGGCGATGGTGCAGGTGCAGCAGGGTTCCGACGCCTCCGGCTGGTGGCACTTCGACGGCAGCAACTGGTCGCGGCAATCCGTACGCGTGGCAACGCAAGGTAACGTCGATATCACCGCGCCCGGTAACCCCATCGACGGCGTCACCCTCAGCGGCGGCGATCTCATGCTGGTCAAGGCGCAAGGGAACGCTACCCAAAACGGGGCCTACGTCTGGAATGGCGCGGGGATTCCCCTGACACCCTACCCCGGAACCGGCGCAAACATTACGCAAATTCTGGAGGGTTCCGACGCCGGACGTGCATTCCGCCGATCCGGTACGACCACCTGGACCGCCATCGACGGCTCCCCCCAGTACAAACTCGAAGTGTGGATCCTGCCCGACAGCATCACCAACGCCAACCAGATCCTCGCGATGCAGGACACGACGCGTCCCATGAGCTTCCTTGCGCCAACATTCACGCCGCATCTTCGCGACACGCCGATAATCCCTTATCCTTTCCGGAATGTCCGGCTGGGTTTCACGGTTGGCCAGCGTAGCACCGTCACCGACCAGAACTTTACCGTCAGCAACGCATTCACCACATGGATTCCATGACAAACGCCGTCCCGCCAGCGCCGACTTTCACGCGGAAAGGGCGCGGCTTTACGCTCACCGAAATGGCGGTGGTGCTGGTCATCGTCGCACTGCTGATCGGCGGCATGTTGTTGCCGATGGCCGCGCAGCAGGACATCCGCGCCCAGCAGGAAACCGAAAGGACGCTGGCGGAAATCCGCGACGCCTTGATCGGTTTCGCGATCGTCAATGGACGCCTGCCCCGCCCGGCAGTCTCCGCCGTCGACGGAACCGAGAGAACCACCTGCGCCAGCGATGCCGACTGCTCCGGCTTCATTCCGTGGGCAGCCCTAGGGATACGCAAAAGCGACAGTTGGGAAAAGTTGATCCGCTACAGCGTCACACCCGATTTTGCCAATCAGGCGATCACCATGACTGCCCGACCCACGCGCACGGTGCAAACCCGCGATGCGGCGGGAAATCCGCTCTATCTGGTCGGCCAGGCAAGTTGCAACAGCACCGCCACCTTGTGTGCGCCTGCGGTGGTTTTTTCCCATGGCAAGAATCGCTGGGGCACCACCGACACCGGGGTAGCCCTGGCCGATGGCTCGGCCACCAATGTCGACGAGGACGCCAACAATACCGGCCCCCTCAATTATTTCAGCCGTCAGCCGTCGCCTAGCACGACCGTGACGGGCGGCGAATTCGACGATATCGTCGTCTGGCTGCCGCATAGCGTCCTGATCCACAAGCTGATCGCCGCCGGCAAGCTGCCCTGACCCGCACCGGCTGAATTAGAATGCGGGCCGCGCGGGTGTAGTTCAATGGTAGAACGGCAGCTTCCCAAGCTGCATACGAGGGTTCGATTCCCTTCACCCGCTCCACTCCCATGTCCGAGTTTGCCACCCGCCTGATCGCCTGGCAGCGGCGCCATGGACGCCATGACCTGCCGTGGCAGAACACGCAGGATCCCTACCGCGTCTGGCTGTCGGAAATCATGTTGCAGCAGACACAGGTGGCGACGGTCATTCCGTACTACGAGCGTTTCCTCACACGCTTTCCGACCCTCGGCAGTCTGGCATCAGCACCCGTTGAGGAGGTGATGGCGCTCTGGAGCGGACTCGGTTATTACGCCCGCGCACGCAATCTGCACCGCTGCGCGCGAGCGGTAGTCGAACAACATGGGGGGCGATTTCCGCGCACTCCGGAAGCGATCGCCGCCCTGCCGGGCATCGGCCGCTCGACGGCGAATGCAATCGCCGTGTTCTGCTTTGGCGCGCGGGTGCCGATCCTCGACGGCAACGTCAAACGCCTGCTGTGCCGCTTTCTCGGCATCGAGGGGTTTCCTGGCACGACGGCCATCGAAAGTCGGCTCTGGCAGGACGGCACCGCGCTGCTGCCGAACCGGGATGTCGCCATCTACATTCAGGCGCAGATGGATCTGGGCGCGACGGTCTGCACGCGCAGCCGGCCGAGCTGCGCTGCCTGCCCGGTCAGCGAATTGTGTGTGGCACACCGCGACGGGCGGACCGATGCGCTGCCCACACCGCGACCGAAACGCGCGTTACCAGAGCGCGGGGTCACGCTGCTGGTCTTGCGTGACCGAAAGCGCGTCGCGCTCGAACAACGACCGCCCGCCGGCATCTGGGGCGGACTATTGTCGCTGCCGGAACTGCCGGACAACATCGAACCGGCTGCCTACTGCGAACAACATCTTGGCTTGCGGCTGCGTGCCGTCCTGCCAGCGCCGACTTTCAAGCATGCTTTCACGCATTTCCGCCTGCACATCCGGCCCTTGATCTGCACGGTTTCCAGTAACTCCCATCTTGCCGAACCCGGCCTGCGCTGGCTGGATCAGGACGGCTGGCTGCGGGCGGCCCTGCCCGCGCCGATCCGGAAAATCCTCAACGCGATTCCTTGATCAGCCGGTCGTGCGCGGGCTGTACCGGCCGCGCGTTGTGGGGGTACAACCGCGCAAAGATGCCGATCTGCTCGGGCGAAACCGGGATCGGCTCCTTGAACACCATCCACAAAACGTTTTCCGTGCAGGGCGGCGTCGTCAGCGACCCCATGTAGGTGAAGTAGTCGCGGCGTTCCGGCAGCAACTGCGCGAGGTCGATGGCAACGTTCGGCGGTTCGACGCTCATGCCCGTATCCAGCGGCATGTGATTCCACAGCGTCTGGATCACCGGATGCTCCATGCCGCGCTCCATCAGCACGGCGATGACGGCGAGGTTGTTCGCGTAGTCGCGATGCACGAGATGCGCGACCATCTCGTAGGTCTTGCCATTGACGCGCTCTTCGGCGGGGCGGTGGAAATGGAACTGCACCAGTTGCCAGGTACGGCCCATGACGATGATGTGGTTGCCTTCCGCGACATCGACCTGCACGGTATGGCCATTGTCGGTGATGCGGAACTGGGTCGGACGATAGTCGAACTTGATCGGCTCCAGATCGACCCGGATGCCGCCGCGAATATCGATCGGCGACTGGCGCTGGCCGGTTCCGCAGGTCGCCCCGCCGGGCAGCTTGCTCCAGTTCTCGGGCGCGCCAAGGCCACTGTAGCTCCAATGCACGTGCGCATAATCGTGCGCCTTCGGTTTCTCCTCGGGCTCGGCCTTGGGTTTGGCGGTTGCCTTGCGCGGGCCGGAGGTCGCCAGCATCATTTCGCGTTGCTGGCGGGTAAGCTCCTGCGCGGCCGACAGTTCGGGCAACTTGAGTACCGGGCGGGCCGCCGGGGCCGGTTTTGCCGGCGGTGCGGCCGGCGCAGCCACAGATTTGGGCGCCGGAGCAACCGGGGCCGGTTTTGCCGGCAGCGCAGCCGGCGGTGCGGCCGGGGCATTCTTGTAGGGGTCTTCCGCCTTCGACTTGTCGATCAACGGCATTTCGAACATGCGCGCGCGGGGTGTGGCTGCCTCGGCCGCCGGGGCATGGGTATCCGCGACCTTGATGCCGCGCGCCGGCTTGGCATCACCGGCCGTCACCATTTCCGCATGCATGATGCGGGGCCGCGCTTCTTCGGTGGCCCAGACGGTGGTTGCGAATACCGCCATCAGCAATGCGGCGGTCGATCGGCTCCTTGCAGGCATGACTTATCCTTTATTCTTTTCCGTTTGCGGTATTACGGCAGCTTCTTCGCGTACTTTATAGCTGCCTTGGTCACGTGGTTGCTTTCATGGCACAAATCCAGTAGTTTCGCGGGCTGACCAACGGAGTCCCCCCCAACATGAACGCCCACGATAAATTCGTCGCCGCCACGGCGCATGTCGACGACCAGACCATCCATCCTCTCCCCAATTCCCGCAAGATTTACGTGACCGGCAGCCGGCCCGACATCCGTGTGCCGATGCGCGAGATCAGCCAGTCCGACACGCCCACCAGCATGGGCGGCGAGCAGAACCCGCCGATCTTCGTCTATGACTGTTCCGGCCCCTACACCGACCCGGCGGTCAAGATCGACATCCGCCAGGGACTGCCTGCCCTGCGCGAAAGCTGGATCGAGGAGCGCGGCGACACCGAGCGCCTGCCAGCCCAATCCTCGTCCTATGGCCGGGCGCGCCTGTCCGACCCGGCGCTGGCCGGCCTGCGCCTCGCCCATGTGCAGCAACCGCGCCGGGCCAAAGCCGGCGCCAACATCACCCAGATGCACTATGCCCGCAAGGGCATCGTCACGCCCGAGATGGAATTCGTCGCGATCCGCGAGAATCAAAAACTCGAGGGGCTTTCCGAACTGCTCAAGACCCAGCATCCGGGCCAGAGCTTCGGCGCGAGCATTCCCAAGCTCATCACGCCCGAATTCGTGCGCGACGAAGTGGCGCGCGGCCGCGCCATCATTCCCAACAACATCAACCATCCGGAAAGCGAACCGATGATCATCGGCCGCAATTTCCTGACGAAAATCAACTGCAACATCGGCAATTCGCCGCTCGTCTCGTCGATCCAGGAAGAAGTCGACAAGATGACCTGGGCGATCCGCTGGGGCGGCGACACGGTGATGGACCTCTCCACCGGCAAGAATATCCACGAAACGCGCGAATGGATCGTGCGCAACTCGCCGGTGCCGATCGGCACGGTGCCGATCTACCAGGCGCTGGAGAAGGTCGATGGCAAGGCCGAGGATCTGACCTGGGAGTTATTCCGCGACACGCTGATCGAGCAGGCCGAGCAGGGCGTCGATTACTTCACCATCCATGCCGGCGTGCTGCTGCGCTACATCCCGCTGACCGCGAAGCGCATGACCGGCATCGTCTCGCGCGGCGGCTCGATCCTCGCCAAGTGGTGCCTCGCGCACCACAAGGAGAACTTCCTCTACACGCACTTCGAGGACATCTGCGCAATCATGAAAGCCTACGACGTCGCCTTCAGCTTGGGGGATGGATTGCGTCCCGGCTCGATCTACGATGCCAACGATGAAGCCCAGCTCGGCGAACTCGCCACGCTGGGCGAGCTGACTGACATTGCCTGGCAGCACGACGTGCAGGTGATGATCGAAGGCCCCGGCCATGTACCGATGCACATGATCAAGGAGAACATGGACCTGCAGCAGAAGCTGTGCCGCGAGGCGCCCTTCTACACGCTGGGGCCGCTGACCACCGATATCGCGCCGGGCTACGACCACATCACCAGCGCCATCGGCGCGGCGATGATTGGCTGGTACGGCACGGCGATGCTCTGCTACGTCACGCCGAAGGAACACCTGGGCCTGCCCGACAAAAACGACGTCAAGGACGGCATCATGGCCTACAAGATCGCCGCCCATGCCGCCGACCTCGCCAAGGGCCATCCCGGTGCGCAGGCGCGCGACAATGCGCTCTCCAAGGCGCGCTTCGAATTCCGCTGGGAAGACCAGTTCAACCTCGGGCTCGATCCCGACAAGGCGCGCGAGTTCCACGACGAGACGCTGCCGGCGCAGGGCGCGAAGCTGGCCCATTTCTGCTCGATGTGCGGGCCGCACTTCTGCTCGATGAAGATCACGCAGGATGTGCGCGAATACGCCGAGAAGGGCATGCAGGAAAAATCAGTCGAGTTCGTCAAGCAGGGGAGCGAGGTCTATCACCGCACCTGAAGAAGCCCGGCCGGGCAGGTCGGAACGCTGGCGCAAGGCTTATCTGCGCTTCTGGCAGGGACGCTTGCTGATCTGGGTCGGCGCCGTCGGCGTCGGTCTGCTCGCCGTGCTGTTCGCCGAACTTTCGGAACTGGCTGTGCGTACCCTCCGCGACATCTCCGAACGCTGGTGGTGGTGGCCGCTGGTTATCTGTCCGGCGGGCGGCGCCGCGGTGGTCTGGGCGACGCGCCGCTGGTTCCCGGGCAGCGAGGGCAGCGGCATCCCGCAGGCGTTGGCAGAAATCCACCACGACAAGGACACGCCGGCCGGCTGGCGACCGCTGCTGAGCCTGCGCATCGCCTTCGGCAAGATCACGCTTGGCGCCGCCGCCCTGTTCGCCGGTTTCTCGATGGGCCGGGAAGGCCCCACGGTGCAAGTCGGCGCCGCCGTGATGAACAGCTTGCATGGCCGACTGCCCCCCCGCCTGCACATCCAGCGCCGCCACCTGATCGTCGCCGGGGGCGCGGCCGGCATCGCCGCCGCCTTCAATACGCCGCTGGCCGGCATCATGTTCGCCATCGAGGAACTCAACCGCGGCCTCGAGCAGCGCATGAGCGGCCTGCTGATCGTCGCCATCGTGCTCGCCGGCGTCGTTTCGCAAGCGCTGCTCGGCAACTACACCTACTTCGGCTGGGTCAGCTTCACCGGACTCAAGAGCCACCTGCAGATCGTCTGGGTGCTGCTCATCGCCCTCGCCTGCGGGCTGGCCGGCGGTGCCTTCGCCCGCCTGATGCTCCTCTCCACCGCCCGCAACGGCCCATTCTTCAGCGCTTTCCGCAATACCCATCCGATCCGCTATGCCGCCGTCTGCGGACTCCTCATCGCCCTGATCGGCATCATCGGCGACTACCACAGCTTCGGCACCGGCTACACCGAAACCCGCAACCTTTTCGAAAAGGATATCGAGCTACCCTGGCACTACGGCCTCGACAAGTTCTTCGCCACGCTAATTTCGTATGCCAGCGGCGTGCCCGGCGGCATCTTCGCGCCCTCGCTCGCGATCGGCGCCGGGATCGGCAACAACATCGCCGCCCTGCTCGCCGACTACATCAGCTCAGGCACGGTGCTGGTGCTCTGCGCCGCCGGCTTCCTCGCCGCCGTCACGCAAGCGCCGATCACCGCCTTCGTGATCGTCATGGAGATGGTCAGCGGCTACGGCATCGTCATGGACCTGATGATCGTCGCCCTGCTGTCCTCGGTCGTCTCGCGCTCGATCTGTCCGCCGCTGTATCGCACACTGGCGCAGCGGATGATCGGGGCAAAAAGATAGTCTTCCGACCGGCCGGGTAGAATCCGGGCCGATCATGTCTGCTCAAGTCATCCCCATAGCCGAAGTAAATCGCGCGCTGGTCATCAAGCTACGGCATCACGGTGACGTCTTACTGGCCACACCCGTGTTCTCGGCCCTCAAGCATGCGGCACCGCAATGCGAAACAGATGCATTAATTTATGATGAAACTGCTGCAATGCTCGAAGGACATCCGGCGATTGTGCAAATCCATTCGGTTCGCCGCGAGTGGAAACAGTTGGGCGTGCTCGCCCGCATGCAGCAAGAATTGCAGCTCTTCACTGCCTTGCGCGCTCGGCGCTACGATTTGATCATTCACCTCACCGACAGCTGGCGCGGTGCTTGGTTGGCGCGTAGCCTGCACCCACGTTTCAGCACGGCAGGCTTTTCCCCGCTTCGCCCACCCAACACGCTGTGGAAAGCAGCCTTTACCCATTTGGCGCCTACACCACCATTCGGGAATCGGCATACAGTGGAGTCGCATCTGGATGTGCTGCGCGTATTGGGTGTCCAGCCTCCCATGGATATGCGCAAACTCGTATTCCATCCTGGGGATGCCGCACAGGTCAGCGTAAGGGAGATGTTGGCACCCTATGCCGTTCCTGCTGACCAGTTGATCCATATCCATCCCACCTCGCGCTGGATGTTCAAGGCTTGGACCGTGGCTGGTTATGCCGAACTGATTTCAAGCCTGACAGAACTGGGCTACCGGCCAGTGATCACTACCGGGCCTGCACCACGCGAAATGGAGATGGCGAAGGAGATCATCGGGCGCTGCCGCTTCGCCCCGATCGACCTGTCCGGTCAACTCACGCTCAAACAACTCGGCGCGGTAATTGCCACAGCGCGATTGTCTGTTTGTGTCGATTCGGTACCAATGCACCTGGCGGCAGCCCTTGGAACACCGGTGGTTGCGTTATTCGGTCCCTCCAACGAGCAAGAATGGGGCCCATGGCAGGTACCTCAGCGGGTGTTGGTTTCGGAACATGCGTGCCGCCCCTGCCGACTCGACGGTTGCGGCGGCGGCAAGGTATCGGAGTGCCTGACCGTCTTGCGTCCCGAGACAGTATTGGCGGCGATCGATTCGCTGTTGGCCGAGACAGCATGAGGCTAGCAATCGTGCGTCAAAGGTACACGCCATTTGGTGGCGCGGAGCGCTTTGTCGATCTTGCGCTCGACGCATTACGCGTGGCAGGAGTCGAAACCACCCTCATTACCCGACGTTGGGCGGGCGATTGGAACGGCCCCGTGCAACGGGTCGCGCCTTTCTACCTCGGCCGCCTGTGGCGCGATGCCGGATTTTCCAGAGCCGTGCAACGCAAACTAGCCGGTGTACGGTTCGATCTTGTGCAGAGTCATGAGCGTATCCCCGGTTGCACGATCTACCGCGCCGGCGACGGTGTTCACGCCACCTGGCTGAAGCAGCGCGGTCGGCTAGGCGGTCTGCGCAACCGGATTACCGCACACCTGTCGCCCTACCACCATTACGTCATGCGTGCGGAAGCCACCATGTTCCGGCACCCAGCACTGCGAGCGGTGATTTGCAACTCGCAGATGGTGGCTGAAGATATTCGGCGGCGCTTTGACGTGGCGTCGGAGAAACTTCATGTCATCTACAATGCTGTGGATAACGAGCGGTTTCATCCGCGGCTATCTCACGAGTTCCGCCAGCCAGTGCGTGCGCGTCTCGGCGCCGGCGATGCCCAGCGTGTCTGGCTGATGATCGGTTCCGGTTTCCAGCGCAAGGGGGTAACAGAATCCATTCGCGCGCTCACTACTCTACCGAATGACCAGTTATGGATTATCGGCAACGATCGCCAACCCGATCATTTCCGTAAACTGGCCCATCGGGCAGGGGTCGCCAATCGCATGCGCTTCCTCGGTCCACAACAGGATGTCAGGCCCTACCTGGCTGCGGCCGATGCATTTTTGCTGCCTTCCTGGTATGACCCTTTTCCGAACGCCTGCCTGGAAGCGTTTGCCTGCGGACTACCTGTCGTGACAAGCGACGCAACCGGTACAGCAGAGTTGATTCGGGCCGGAGAAAACGGTTTCGTGTGTCGTGCCGGCGATGTAGATGACCTGTCGCGCCAGATGCAATTCCTGCGCCCCCGTCTCGACAATCCGAACATACGGAATGCGGCTGTAGCAACTGTCAGCCATCTTCGCGTCGAGCATATGCTTGATCGGTTCGCCGCACTTTACGGTAGTCTGATCTCCAATCGATGAGCAAGATTTCCAGCACTGCTCTTTACCTGCGTCTCCTGGGATTCGTCCGTCCCTACTGGAAGATGCTCCTCGCCGCAGTAGTCGGCATGGCCCTTACGGCAGCCACGGAGCCTCTGTTTCCGGCACTGATGAAACCCCTCCTCGATGGCAACCTTGGGGCCGGCGACCCGCATGCATGGTGGAAGTATCCGCTGGCCATCGTAGCGATCATCGCCCTGCGCGGCTTGATGGGGCTGTTTGGCGGATATTGCATGCATTGGGTCAGTCATCGCATCACCGCGGACATACGCGAACGCATGTTCGCCCGCCTGGTTACGTTGCCAACCACATTTTTCGATGCCAATCCCAGTTCGCGTATCGCGGCGCGAGTTACCAACGACGTGAATGGTCTAAGCACGGCGGCGATCAATGTTCTGACGACCTTGGTGCGCGACTCCCTGACGATCATTGCCTTGCTCGGATGGATGACCTACCTGAACTGGCAATTAACCTTAGTCAGCTTAATTATCATACCCATGGTTTTAGTAGCCATGCGCTATTTTTCCAAACGCATGCGGCGCCTGTCGCGAGCACTGCTCGACTCTTATGGCGACATGGCGCAGGCTTTGCAGGAAGCTGCTGAAGGGCACCGCGTCATAAAGATTCAAGCGGCACAAGCTTATGAAACAGAACGTTTTCAGCGCGGCACGGAAAATTTTCGCGGCCTCAACATGCGCATCTCGATTGCCGGTGAGGTATTGATGCCTCTAGTGCAAATGATCGCCGCGTTGGCGCTTGCAGTCGTGGTCGGACTTGCGATCAGTCAGGTTAATCGCGATATGACGTCGGTAGGCGGTTTCGTTTCGTTCATCACCGCCATGCTGATGTTACTGGCCCCAGCAAAGCGCCTCGCGGGACTCAGCATGCCCCTTCAGCGGGGACTCGCCTCGGCGGAAAGCGTATTCGCGTTGCTCGACGAAGCTGGCGAGAAGGATACCGGCACAAGAGCGATGCCGCACGGCCAAGGCGGAATCGAGGTGCAGAATTTGTGTTTCTCCTACCCCCTGAACGAGCACCCGGCACTGGATGGCATCAGCTTTTGCGTAAATCCCGGTGAAATGGTCGCCGTGGTTGGCTCTTCAGGCAGTGGCAAAACCACACTACTAAACCTGCTGGTACGTTTTTATGACAGCTACGCCGGTCGCATCCTAGTCGATGGACAGGATATCAGGGAAGTAACGCTCTCCAGTTTGCGTGCCCAGTTTGCACTGGTTTCGCAGGACATTTTTTTATTTAACGACACGGTTGCCGCGAACATAGCCTATGGCAGCGGCATGGCTACAGAAGCAGAGGTTCGCCATGCTGCAGACGCAGCCTATGCGACCAGATTCATCGAGAGCTTTCCCGAAGGCTTCGCAACGATGATCGGCGACAAGGGTATCCGCCTTTCCGGAGGGCAACGGCAGCGCCTGGCGATTGCCCGTGCCGTGCTCAAGAAAGCCCCAATCCTGCTGCTCGACGAAGCCACCTCCGCACTCGACTCCGAGTCCGAGCAATATGTGCAATCGGCCATTGAGGCATTGACGGGAACTGCGACCACCATCGTGATTGCTCACCGGCTATCCACCGTCCGTCGTGCCAACCGCATCCTTGTCATGGCGAAAGGTCGCATCGTCGAACAGGGCACGCATGAGGAACTGCTTGCGCGCGGCGGCGAATACAAAAAGCTTTACGACATCCAGTTCCGCGATGAAGGCTCTACAGGCACCGCAGGGGTGGCAGCGTGAGTGTCTTATTGTCCGGTCAGGCCCCAGCGTCCAATCATGGGCGAGCATTACTGGCATCGCATCACGCCAGCAGACGGGGATCGGCAATCAGTCTGGTAGAGCTCGGCACGCGGCTCTCCGCTCACGGCTATCAACCCGTTTTCGTGTTCAGCAAACACGGGGCACTTGCGGAAGACTTGATTGAACGCGGCTTCGAGGTAATCGAAATCAAGCGAACGGGGTTCTTGAGACTCTCCACGATTCGCGCGGCTTTCACGCTTATCCGCAGACTCCATATATCGCTCATTCATGTAAATTCTGCAGTTGCCTTCTCAAAATACATTGCCATGGCGGGACGACTCGCTGGCATACCTGTGGTCTGGCATATCCGGGAGCCTGTCGAAGACAAACGCATGACACGCCAGCGCAGGTGGGTCCGCTGGCTGTCAAACAGGATAGTGGTTCTGACTCGCCAGCAAGCCAGTTATTTCGCTGCACCGGAAAAAACAGAACGCGTCTTCAATGGCGTGGATCTGTCACGCTTTCGTCGCAAAATCGGAAGAAGCGATGCGAAACTATCGCTTGATTATGCTGCGAGCGATTATCTTTTTATTCAGATTGGCAGTATCGAGCACAACAAGGGGCAATCCAGGGCAGTAAAGGCTTTGGCGCAACTATTGCCTGATTTCCCTAATTGTCGCCTTCTGATTGTCGGCGGTGTAACCGAACAGGAAGAATTGCGCACCATCGAAATGCTCACAGCAGCCAACCCGACACTCAAGGCGGCAGTCAGATTGCATGGCGAGACCGCAAATGTCGGTCCGCTCATTTGGGCGGCCGATTGTCTGCTCTTGCCATCGCTGCGGGAGTCTTTCCCGCGTACCATCATGGAAGCCATGGCAGCCGGTACGCCAGTAGTTGCCTCATCTGTCGGCGCAGTGGAGGATATGGTCCAGAATGGCATTACCGGTGTGCTGATACCTCCGAACGATATCCCTGAACTCGTGACTGCGATGCGCAGCATGCTTCTAGCAAGTCCGGTTGAAGCGGAGAAGATGGATGCTGCTTGCGAAAAAACCGCCGCGCGGTTATTCGGGATCGATGGTCATGTCGCAACCATCGCTTCCATTTACGACAAGCTTTTGATGAATCAACGTCGCTAACAGCGAATTCTGGTTTGGCTTCCATCCTCCTCATCACCCTGCCTGCCGCAAAGCCTAGCACTCGCTTGCGCATGCTGCCGCTCGCCGAGTATCTCGAGCACCGTGGTCACACCGTCTTCTCGCGCGTGCTGCCGCGCTCCTTGCTCGGACGGATTGGCTTGCTGCACCAAGCCCGAGCCAGTGATGTCGTTATCCTGCAAAAAAAGTTATTCCCGACTCCATTCGTTGCCCTGCTTGCCCGCGCCAATCCGAACCTGATTTTCGACGTCGACGATGCTGTCATGTTCCACGAAATGGAGCGCGGGGAACCCGTCGACGGAAAATTCTTTCGCCGTTTTGCCGCGATTGCGGCAGCAAGCCGCATCGTTGTGACCGGCAACGCCTATCTTGCCGATTTCGCCCGTGCGACCAGACGCCGCGACGTTGATGCCGTGCACATTCTCCCAACGCCAATCGACACCCGCCAGCTGGCCGCAAAAACGGATTACAGCCCGCAGGCTGATGTGGTGATCGGCTGGATAGGTACCAAGGGCAACCTGCATCAACTGAAGTTCCTCACGAGCATATTGCGCAATCTACAGGCGCAGGTGGCCGGGGTGCATTTGCGAATCGTCGCGGATCGCAGCATCGACCTGCCCGGGGTGAACGTCGAAAGCAAAGTTTGGAGTGCGGCCGATGAGGCCAACGACCTGCGTGGCTTCGACATCGGCATCATGCCGCTGGAGGACAGCCTGTGGAATTGTGGCAAAGGTGGCTATAAGCTGCTGCAATACATGGCCGCAGGTCTCCCGGCAGTCGCTTCACCGGTTGGCATCAATGCCGAAATCATAAACGATGGCGTGAACGGTTATCTCGCTAGCAATCTCGATGAATGGCGTGCCAACCTGCTCGCACTAGCGCGAAGTACAGAGTTGCGGCGTCGTATTGGCCAGTCGGCACGCGCCACGGTTGAACAACACTATTCTCTCGACCGGTATCTTGAGCGCTATACCGCAGTGATCGAAAGCTGTACCGCATGAACGAACCGATTCGCATTCTGCATACCGAGTCCTCGAAAAACATGGGAGGACAGGAACTGCGCATCCTGCTCGAAATGGAGCGCATGCGCGATTTGGGCTTCGAATCGATACTTGCCGCCCGCAGCGACACGCCGATTCTCGCCGAAGCCAGGCGCCGCCGACTGCAAGCCTACGCGATTCCGATGCATAACCGCATCGACCCCGTCAGCATGGCCATGTTGTGGCGCCTGATGCGGCACGAACAGATCGACATCGTCAACGCCCATGGCTCACGTGATGCTTGGGTCGCCTTTCTCGTCGCCCGCCTGCTCGGGGTCCGCACAGTGCGATCGCGGCACGTCGCCAATCCGATCCGCCGCCACCGAATCGGACAGATGATCTATGGCTCACTGTGCGATCGGGTTGTCACCACCAGCGAATCGATCCGCGCCGGCCTAATTGCATGTGGCGTGGATGCGGAAAAGATCACCTCTGTCCCAACCGGCATCGATATATCCAGCTTCGCCGCCGTCCCGCGCGATGGTCGGCTGCGTCAAGAACTGGGCATCCCGCTTGGAGTACCGCTTGTCGGCATGATCTCGGTGCTGCGCGGCGACAAGGGGCCTGATATCTATCTCGCCGCCTGCGACAGGCTATTGGACGAGCGCCAGGATGTTTGGTGCGTACTGGCTGGCGACGGTTGGATGCGCCCACAACTGGAAGTGCAACACGAGAAATCGCGAAACCGGGAGAGGATCATCCTCGCCGGATTTCGCCGCGACGTTCCCCAACTTCTCGCCGAACTGGATCTGCTGGTGCTCGCGGCGAAAATCCCGGAGGGGGTACCACAAGCCATTCTCCAGGCACATGCCGCGCGCGTGCCAGTGGTAGCGACGCGTGTCGGCGGCATCAGCGAGGTGGCGATTGACGGGGAGACCGCTTTCACAACAGAACCTAACGATGTCGCTGGTTTGGTTGATGCCATGCGGCTTGCGCTGAACGACCGACTACGCGCCGTGGCGCAGACAGCAAGTGGCCATGCACTGGTGTCTGGGTCCTACTCGATTGAATCGATGCTTTTGCGTATGGCGGAAATCTATCGCACACTGGCGGACACGAAATAAGCAACATGAGACAGGACGTACTATTCCTGCCGATTTCTGGACCCCGTGGCGCATCCAGCCGTTATCGAGTGTTCCAGTTCCTGCCGGCGCTCGAAGCGGCCGGCCTGACCTATCAGGTACATTTGCCACCTGCCGTCTCAGGTTCGGGCCTTCGGCGGCTCATGACTTCCCTGCATGAGCGGCGGGAGATCGGGGACCTGGCCGAGGCGGCACAAGTGGTCTTCGTGCAGAAGCGCTTGCTGCCGACTTCACAGGTTTTCATGCTGGCGCGGCATAATTCGTTGCTGTTCGATTTCGATGACGCCATATTTACTTCACCAACTGGCGACCGGTCCTGGCTGACACAACGACGCGTCGAAACGCGTCTGAAACATGTTCTCGCAGCAGCGCGAGTCGTGATTGCCGGCAATCGTCACCTTTGCGACTATGCTCGTCAATTCGCGAGAGAAGTCATACATTTGCCGACCGTGCTGGACAGCAGTCGCTATCCGGCAAAAATTCATATTCAGGCTACCGAAATTGTCGTCGGGTGGATCGGCCATTCGGTCAACCATCCCTACCTTCTGGGATTGGCGGAAGTATTGCGGCAACTCGCCGCCCGTGTCCAGATGCGCTTGTTGGTGGTATCGGACCGTGACCTGAAAATACCCGGAGTGCTGGTGGAAAACCGTCGCTGGTCGGAGTCAACTGAAATCGCCGACATCCTGCGCATGGATATCGGCATCATGCCGATGCCAGACGACCCTTGGTCACGCGGCAAGTGCGGCTTCAAGGCCATCCAGTACATGGCCGCAGGAATCCCGGTGGTCTGCTCTGCGGTAGGTGCCAACATCGATATCGTGCGCGATGGAATCGATGGCTATTGCGTTAGCAGCCAGCGCCAATGGAACGAGGGTATGACAACCTTGTGCTCGAGCGCCGACCTACGTCAACGGATGGGTGCCGCTGCTCGCGAACGGGTATGCACGAACTACAGTCTCGAACATACAGTTCCGATGATGCTCGGTATCCTATCCCGGTTCCACGAATCGGGATGATGGCGGGTTAAAATCGTCCGGCCCCAACCAGCCGTCTGCGACCACCCAAATCCGAATGATGTTTCTCCGCCATCCCAGTCTCTGGTGGCGCGCTTGGAGGACAAACGCGCGCATATCCTCTTCGGCCATCGTCCGAGGGGACAAGAACATCGGGATCGGGAACGCTTGTCGCATCGGCCGACAAGTCGAACTGAATGCGCCGCATGGGAGCATCACACTGGGCGCCAGTGTGACGTTGGGGCCATACACCATCATTGAAGCACGCGGCGGTTCGGTAAACATCGGGGAGCACACCGGAATCGGCCCCTTCTGCATACTCTATGGACATGGGGGACTGGAGATCGGCAAGGATTGTTTGATCGCTTCGCATGTGGTTTGCATTCCGGAAAACCATCACTTCGAACGGATCGACCTGCCAATGCGTGAGCAAGGTGGGACGCGCTTGGGCATCCGAATCGGCGACGATGTCTGGTTGGCGACTCGCGTCGTGATTCTCGACGGCGTGACCGTTGGTACCGGCGCAGTGATCGGGGCCGGCGCAGTGGTGACGCACGACATTCCACCGTACGCCATCGCCCACGGCGTACCAGCCCGGATCGTCGGGCAGCGCAAGCTGGGTACGCCATGAAACTGGATTCTTGGTCGGAACTCTATCGCCACCGGCAGACGGTCAGGCAGCGCTATCCGAATATCTGGACCGTTCCGCTAGTCAAAAAGGAAACCGACCGTCTGTTCGCACTTGTTTCCACCGGCATGCGTGTGCTCGAAGTTGGCGCTGGCGACCGGCGTTTTGGCAGACGTTTGCAAGCACGATACCCGGACATCGACTATCGCTCATTTGACATCGATCGCGGGACTGAGCAGGATTACTACCGTCTGGAAGACGTCGCGGGAACATTCGATTGCATCTATGCTTTCGAACTCATCGAGCATTTGGCTCCGGAAGACGGACTAGTTCTGCTGCTGCAACTCCATGGCCTGTTGCGAACGGGCGGACGACTGCTGCTTGGGACGCCAAACCTTTATCACCCGCATCGCTACTGGGGCGATATCACACACAAAACGCCATACAAGTACGAGGAACTCGGCGGGTTGATGATGATGGCCGGCTTCGATATACCGGATGTTTTCAGAATCTACAACGACGCTCTGCTACGCCGCTGGTTCCGCGTTCATGTCGGAGTGTTATTGCATCGCTATCTGGACATCGATTTCGCAGGTACGGTTCTCCTTGATGCTGCGCCCAAGGTGAGTATCGCCCCATGAATCGGGTTCACGAGCACGAGTCGGGACGACTTCGCATCCTCCACACTGAATGGTCGCTGGGTTGGGGCGGACAGGAAATCCGCATTGTCGCGGAAATGAAGGCTTTCCGTGCGCTCGGCGTAGTCATGGAAATCGCCTGCCGCAAGGAATCGCACATCGGACAGGAAGCGGCGCAGGCCGGGTTCGCAGTGCACCACCTGCCGTTTGCCGGACGCTTCGATTTCGCCACCATCGTTGGACTGCGCAAACTGGTGCGCACGGGCGCCTTCTCCCTGCTGCATACCCATAGTTCGATCGACAGTTGGTGTGGCGGCCTGGCGGGTCGCCTGTTCGGCATCCCGGTCGTGCGCAGTCGCCATCTCTCCTCCGCAGTGCGGCCGGGACTCAACGCGCGCATCGTTTATGACTGGCTTCCCGATGCGGTTATCTCGAGTGGTCGGCACATTCGCGACCATCTGGTGAATGTCTGTCATTGCCGGGCGGAAAAGCACTTTTCGGTCCCCGCCGGGGCCGATCATGAGCGCTTTTCACCTGATGTCGATGCCACGGCCGTTCGGCAGCAATTCTCGCTCGACGCCTGGTCGCCGATTGTGGGCATCGTTGCAGTATTGCGCAGCTGGAAAGGCCATCGGATACTGTTTGAGGCATGCGCACGACTTCTCGAAGCCCATCCGAAGCTGCAGCTTTTTGTCGTCGGCGATGGCCCATTGCGGGAACAAATGCCCGGCTGGGCCGAAGAGCTGGGTCTGTCCGGACATGTCATCTTTGCCGGACATCGCGACGATGTGCCGGCCTGCATGAAGGCAATGGATATCTGCGTGTTGCCGTCGCTCAAGAACGAGGCAACCTCGCAGGTGATGCCGCAAGCGATGCTGGTGGGCACGCCCGTCATCAGTTCGTCTGCGGGCGGCCTGACCGAAGTCGTTCAGGACGATATCACCGGACATGTCGTGCCACCGGGCGATGTGTCCGCTCTCGCCGCCGCCCTACTGGATTGCATCGAAAACCCCGAGAAAACGGCCACGCTGGCGCGACAGGCAAGGCAGCACGCGCTCAGTCACTTGACCTTCGAGCAACAGGTGCAGAAAACACTTCAAGCCTACCGGTGGGTTTTGAACAAGCAGGCATGAAAACACGGAGCAATCGAAGGCTCGGGGTCTCTGGCCACCTGCAGGACATCAGTTACTGGCTAGCCATCAGTCTGGCCCTGCTGGTACCTTTATTCGATCGGCAACCTGTCAACACGATCGCGTTGCTGCTCGTATTGACAGTCACCGCTCAACTATCGGTTACCGGGCGCCGGTTCATCCAGGAGTGGGATGAGATCGACTGGTCCATGGTGGCCATCCTTGTGTCAGCCCTATTGAGTACCATTTTTGGCTGGCCGTCATCTGGCCAGTTTCAAGGGGTTGCCGAAGCCCTAGGTTATCTGGCTATTTTCATCTGTGTTCGCCATGGCAATTACAGCGAAGCCGCATTGCGCAGATTCGGCATAGTCGCCATTGCCGGAACCCTGATCGCGGGCTCCGTGACGATCGCAACCTATGCAGGTGAGGGGGTACCATTCGAGCTTCCTGGTGTCACCGGTACGGTGCGTTCGTCTCTCTATACGGGGATCGCCTTGATGCTCTGTATCGGGTTTTGGCTGCATGCGAAACGCGTTTGGCGCCTAGTCTGGCTGGCAGCATCCATCTTTCTGGTTATTTTGCTGCTCTCCATGACAAGCCGGGGAGTATTGCTGACCGTCTGCATATGTCTTCTCATTGGTTTGTTTTTTCGAGATGGCTTAAGGGCCATAAGATTTGTTGTGATTGCTGTCGCGCTTGTGGTTATTGCATTCGTGACGCTGCCGCAATCAATGACATCGAAACTCGAGCATAAAACCACCGAAATGATTGATCTGGTAATTCATCACAAAGTCTCGGACAACGATCGGCTCAGGCTCGAGATATGGCGTGTCGCGCTTGCCTGGATCAGCCGCGGAGAACATGTGTTGCTGGGGGTCGGGCCCCGCAACTATTCGAAAATCGATGAAGACCTGCTCAATCTCGATTCACCCTTGGAATTCGAGGAAACTCGAGAAATTTCCCATGCCCACAATCTTTTTCTCACACGCTATGTCGAACAAGGTCTGTTGGGGTTGCTTGCACTGCTGGCCCTGCTTGGGCTGATGGCGCGCAAACTTTGGCTTGATGGGATTCACCGACGGACCCACTGGGCCTGGTGGGGGGCTTTGGGTGGTTTGCTGCTACCCGTCGTCAGCGGCTTGTTTAACTCGCCTTGGGGAAAGGACTACGCCTGGTTCGCGGTCTTGACCTTCGCCCTGTATCTTGCCACCGACAGAATCAAGTCTTTCGAGTCCAACCCGTCAGGGCGATGATTTTTGTCCAGCCAGCATCTTCGCCTGTTTGGCGAAACTGGCATAGCAGCCGATCAGTATGTGCACCAGTCCGGGCAGGCCATCGAGAAACCCGCCACGGATTATGTAGAACTTGATGAAGCGCAGCAGCGGCGAAAGCAGCAGATGCGCCGCAGTCGCCCGTTTGCCCGCAGCCAGTGATCTTTCCGCTGCCAGCGTGGAATACCGATTCTGTTTATCCAGGTAGGTTTCCAGAGACTCGGCCGACTCATGGTACAAGTCGCCTGCCAGTGTGCCGACTGCGCACCCGGTGATTACCTTTTCATGCACCGGATCGTCAGACCAGCGGGCATGGCGTCGATCGAATAAACGCAGGCTCAAGTCCGGATACCCCTCGCCATGCCGAAGATACCTGCCCATGAAACGGTTGCATCGAGGGAAGCGATACGCATGAAAACTCGGCGCTCGCAGGACGGCAGCGATACTGTCCTTGAGCATGCCACTGACCCTTTCATCAGCATCGATGCAGAGCACCCAGTCGTGAAGCGCCTGCTCGACGGCAAACTGCTTTTGCGGGCCGAAGCCGCGCCAATGCGTTTCGATTACACGTGCCCCATGCGCGCGGGCGATATCGACGGAGCCATCGGTGCTGCCAGAATCGACGACGACAATCTCCCCGCAAAATTCCAGAGCACGCAAGCAAGCAAGCAATCGCCCGGCCTCGTTGCGCACGATCAGGACTGCGGATAAGGGTAGTTGCTCCGGGTGGGTGGCGGACATGGGCTGGCTATAATCGCTGGCCATACATAGTGGCCACATTCTACGTCCCGCGCTCCTCCATTCATGCGCATCCTCCTCGTCAAAACCTCCTCGCTCGGCGACGTAATCCACAACCTGCCGGTCGCCAGCGACATCCGCCGTGCCTTGCCGCATGCCGAGATCGACTGGGTCGTCGAGGAAGGCTTCGCCGAGATTCCGCGCCTGCATCCGGCGGTCGGTCGGATCATCCCGGTGGCCATGCGGCGCTGGCGCATGGCATTGCTTGCGGCGGCGACCTGGCGTGAGATCGGTGCGTACCGCCGTCTCGCCAGCGCCGACTCTTACGATGCAGTAATCGACACGCAGGGGCTCGTGAAAAGCGCCCTGCTCGCGTCGCAAACGCAGGGTGCAAAGCTCGGCTACGCCGCCGATTCGGCGCGCGAACCGATCGCTGCCCGTTTCTACGATCGACGTTTCAGTATCCCCAAGAGCCTGCATGCGGTCGAACGCAACCGCCAGCTCGCCGCGGCCGCTCTCGGCTATGCGCTGGACGATCTGCCGCTCGACTACGGCATCGCCGCAGCGCCGTTGCAGGCCGGCTGGCTGCCGCAGGGTGAATACGCGGTGCTGCTCACCGCCACCAGCCGCGCCGACAAGGAATGGCCGGAGGAATACTGGCGCGGGTTGGGCACGGCATTGATCGCCACCGGCCTACGCTGCGTTTTGCCCGGCGGCAGCGCAACCGAACGAGCGCGCGCGGCGCGGCTGGCACAGTCGCTCGGTCGCGCCGTCGCCGCCCCGGCGCTGAACCTCACCGATCTCGCCGGCCTGCTGGCCGGCGCATCGATCGTCATCGGGGTCGATACCGGGCTCGTGCATCTCGCCGCAGCGATCGGCCGGCCCACGCTCGCGCTCTATTGCGCTTCGGACCCCGCGCTGACTGGCGTGCTGGCCGACACGCCGCATGCCAATCTCGGCGCACGCGGCAGTCCACCCTCCGCAGCAGAAGCGGTTGCCGTCGCCCTCAAGCTGCTCGGCTAACGTTCATGGCGGCGCGTTTTCTCTACACCCTGCTCATCCATGCGCTGCTGCCCTGGGCGCTGCTGCACCTGCTCTGGCGCGCGCGGCGGCAGCCGGAGTACCTGCGCCACTGGGGAGAACGCTTCGGCCTGTATCGCCCCCGCCCGCCGGAACCCATCATCTGGATCCACGCGGTATCGGTCGGCGAAACGCGCGCGGCACAACCGCTCGTCGCGGCACTGCAAGCGCGCTATCCGGACCATCGCATCCTGTTCACCCACATGACGCCGACGGG
>Ga0172375_10003521_pt1 | contig 23697 bp, 25 predicted proteins | sample LakKiv1m_FD_114537 | JGI IMG/M metagenome (GOLD analysis project Ga0172375, IMG submission 114537) | Freshwater microbial communities from Kabuno Bay, South-Kivu, Congo - kab_092012_11.1m | ecosystem: Environmental > Aquatic > Freshwater > Lake | place: Democratic Republic of the Congo... | reverse complement strand
GCTCAGAGCTGAGATGGTTTTGGATTTGTTTTTAAAGAGTATGCAGTTGATCCCCAGCGCCTGTGCGGCATCGGTATTGACCTTGCGGTCATCAATGAAAACTGCCTCATGCGGTGCGCAGCCTGCGCGCTCCAGAGCAAGTTGATAAATGCGCGGGTCAGGCTTGATCAGGCCCACATCCGCCGATACGATGAGATGGTCAAAAGCGCCCTCCATAATCCAGGAGCGCTTCATAAAGTCGTGCAAATGGTGTGGAAAATTGGTAAGCAGAGCGGTCGTGCAGGTTTTGCGCAGTTCGCGGGCGAGCGCCAGCATTTCCTGATCCACGTAAAAATCGTCAATCACGAATTTGCGGATGATGGCTTTCTTTTCGAGCGGTTCGTTCAGCTCGGTCAGCAGATGGTCGTAGAACTCGTCATCGCTGATCTCATTCATGTCCCAGCGGTCATTGGTATGGTCGCTCATCACGCGCTCCACCTCACCCAGCGGGGCATCCAGGCGTTCAGCCAGAAGGGAATTAAAGGTGCCGCGGATGGGGAACAGGACCACCCCTGCCAGGTCGAAGATGACTGCCTTGATCACCATTATTGATATTCGCTCAGATGCGCAGCATCATCCAGGCGCACAAGGCGCGCCTGTCCATCGCCATTGATCTGGAGCTCGCTGATGCTGCAGGGGCGCATGGAATAATAGTACGATCCCTTGGGGAAATTCCTGCCGAAATGATGGATGAGGATATTATTGAAAACTGCAGAATGCGCGACCACGATGGAGATATCGTTATTGTTCTCGTCCAGGATCTGCTGCCAGGAAGCCAGCACTCTGCGCCGCAGATGCCGGATGGACTCGCCGCTGATGGTGCGGACGAAGATGAATTGGGAGCGGTTGATGAAGCGCGCCAGGGAGCTCTTTTCCAGTTTCCGGTCGCTGATCAGTTTTTTGCCTTCCAGCCAGCCGAAGTTCATTTCAATAAGCCCGTCCATGGGAATGGGATCCAGATGGACCTTTGCGGAAATAGCCTGTGCGGTCTGCATGCTGCGCTGCAGCGAACTTGAATAAAGGTGTCTGGCGGGAACATTCTTCAGTGCTTCGGCTGCCTCACGCGCCTGCCTTAAGCCATTCGCATTGAGCGGGATGTCCGTGATGCCGTGCAGGATATCATTGTCCACCCAATCGGTGGTGCCGTGCCGGACCAAAAGCAAAGTTTTCAAACTAACGCCCTCGTAACTGCTTTCGCTTCTTATTCTACTGCGATGTTTTCAAGCTGTCTGAAACCCGAATTTTGCGCGGCGATTAATTTATCCAGTTCCGCCAGGCCCTGGTCTGGATTTTTAAAATGGACTGTGTGCAACCCGTATTCCTGCGCGCCGCGGATGTTGACAATGCGGTCGTCGATCAGAACTGCTTCATCCTTCTTAACATGCAGTTTGTTAAGGGTGTAATCAAAGATCTGCGGCTGGGGCTTGATCATCTTGATCTCCCAGGAGATAACGATCTCATCGAAAGCGCCGCTCACATCCCACTCTTTCGCCAGCCGGGGTCTCAGGCCATCTGAGTAATTGGAAAGCATGGCAGTCTTGAAGTGTTTGCGGTATTCACGCACCGCGTTCAGCATGAGCGGGTCAATAAAAAATCCGTCATCAAAGAAATGTTCGATCTCGGGCAGCCGGCTGGCAGGCAGCCGCATGCAATCCAGGGCGTGCAGCCAGAACTCACGCTGGGTGATCTCGCCGCTATCCGCCTTGTCATTGAATTCATCATGAAAGACCCTGCCAACCTGTTCAACGGGAATTTTCAGGCGCCTGGCGAACGATTCTTCGATGGATGCTTCATGCGAAAAAAGCAGAACCCCGTGCATATCAAAGATCAGGGCTTTAATGCTCATAAGATGCTTTCCTCAGGCAAATGATCGTGTTCATTTATGGATACGATCTGCGGCCCCTTGCCGTTGACCGAGATGCGGCTGACGCTGCAGGTTGAGATCGGATAGGTCCCAACATCCAGGCGCGAACCGCCGAATTCATGCATCAGGATCATGCGTAAGACCCCTGAATGAGCGACAATAGCAACTGTACCATCAGGATTATCCTTTTTGATCTTTTCCCAGACAACCGCGATGCGCTTTTTTGATTTCCAGAATGGTTCTCCGGTGAGCGCATTGACAGTTAAGCGCATAACCACATAAAAAGGGGTAAGTGCTTTATGGCGCTTAACAAATGCCCACCAGTCACGCTTGCCTTCCTGCCAGCCGTAATCTTCTTCGCGCAGGTCTGGCAGAGGGATGATCGGGGTGCCAGACATTTTTGAGATCTTTTCAGCGGTTTGCATGGTACGCAGAAGCGGGCTGGAATAAATGCGGTTGATCTTGGTGTCCTTCAGGTACTGGGCAGTCAATTCGGCCTGCTTAAACCCAAATTCGCTCAAAGGAATATCCGTTATCCCGTGCAGGATCTCTTTTTCGATCCATTCAGTGTAACCGTGCCGAACCAATAAAAAAGTGGTCATCTTGCTCCATTTAAAAAATAAATTTGCGCGTGGGCAAACAGGGGCTATTCTACTATTAATTTGAAAAACAGGCATAAGTTGTGATTTTTTGCCGGGAGGTCATTCTCGTAGGCAATAGTACTTGCGAAGCAATGTTCCCCCGACTGAAGGGAGGGGCTGACCGCCATTGCTGGCAAGAGCCATTATTGAATATCTCACCCTTCGATACCCTTTGACACCCTTCGATAAACTCAGGGCAGGTGCTCAGGGTTCGGGCGAAGGTTCAGGGTTCGTGAGATGAGCAACATCGTTAAAGCGTATCAATTCCGCACGTCCTGCAGAAGATACCTTCAACTCTGTGATGCTGCACGGCTTAATGCCAACAGTTCGCAGTGACTTAAAGACCTGCTCATCCAAAAGATACTTCAGCAGATAATTGATCAGCACACCGTGAGAAACGATCAGCAGCCTGCCCTCTGGCGCCCGGGCGCTGATCTCTGCCCAGCTCTTAACAGCTCTTCGGCTCACGCTGCGCAGCGATTCCCCAGTGAGCTGCGCGAAAATGACCTTCATTAAAAGGAACAAGCGCCTCAACCCGCGCGGCTCTTCGTCCGGTGAGGCGAAAAAGGGCTTTCTCTCGTAGTACCCAAAATCCATTTCATGCAGGTCATTTAATGGGATCACTTCAATTTCTGCATGCGGTCGCGCCACGATCTGAGCGGTTTCCCATGCGCGCCCCATCGGGCTGGAAAAGGCGGCATCAATACAGATCCCGCTTATAGCTTCTCCTGTTCGGCGTGCTTCTTCACGTCCGCGCGCGCTTAGCGGGCTGTCGGACGAGCCCTGCATGAGGTGCCTTTCAATGTCTTCAGTAGTTCCGTGGCGGACAAGATAGATGTGCTGCATAGTCCTCAATTCTAATGGGCTTTTTAATTTTTGCTGATTTTTGTTGCAAACTAAGAGGATGGAAGTCTTTTGACGGGGATTCTCCGCTCGGATATACTCTTAAGACACAAGAGAATTGGAATCAGGAGAAATCTATGGCTAACGAAACTGCCTTTAAGCTGACCTATGCGACCATGTTCAATCCCCCCGAAGAGCTGCACACCCGCTTTGAAGAGGCGCTGGCAAAGGTCAAGGCCAGCCTGGGTAAAGAGCATGCCATGATCATCAATGGCAAGGATCGTAAGGCCAAGGCAACCTTTGAAGACCGCAGCCCGATCAATACCGATTGGATTTTGGGTGTTTTTCAGCAGGGGGATGAGCAGGACGCGGCAGATGCAATTGCCGCTGCGCGCGCGGCTTTCCCCGCCTGGAGCGGACGTCCCTGGCAGGAGCGCCTGGTGCTGCTGCGCAAGGCAGCCGATCTGATCGACGAGCGCATCTTTGAATTCGGCGCGGTGATCGCTCTGGAAGTCGGCAAGAACCGCATGGAAGCGCTGGGCGATGCCGCTGAAGCGGCGGACCTGATCCGCTATGCCTGCGACCAGGTCAATGCCAACTCGGGATTCACCAAGAAAATGGGCGAGGATCCGCTGCAGGGTTACAAAGCGGTCAATTATTCCGTCCTGCGCCCCTACGGCGTTTGGCTGGTCATCAGCCCCTTTAATTTCCCCGCGGCGCTGACGGGCGGCCCTGCCGGCGCAGCCCTGGCAGCCGGCAATACCATTGTCATCAAGCCGGCCACCGATACCCCCTGGACGTCGCGCCTGCTGGCGGAATGCTTCCGCGATGCGGGCCTGCCGGACGGCGTGGTCAATTACGTCACCGGCCCCGGGCGCACCCTTGGGCAGGCGCTGATCGACAACCCTGATGTGGACGGCATCACATTTACCGGCTCCTTTGATGTGGGCATGGGTATCTACCGCAGCTTTGCACATGGCAGTTATGTGCGCCCGGCCATCCTTGAACTGGGCGGCAAGAACCCCGCCATCGTATCCAGGAACGCGGATATTGAAGAAGCCGCATTGGGCATCATGCGCTCGGCCTTTGGGCTGCAAGGGCAGAAGTGCTCGGCCTGCTCGCGGGTTTACATTGAACGCCCGGTGTACCAGAAGGTCGTTTCGCGTGTAGTCGAGCTGACCAACAAGCTGGCCATTGGGGACCCCACCGACCGCAGCAATTACCTCGGCCCGGTGGTGAACAAGAATTCATTCGCCGATTACCAGGGATATATCAAGGAGATCCATGAAGCCGGCGCGCGCTTTTTGACCGGCGGAAAGGTCTTGACGGATGGCGAGTTTGGCAAGGGCTATTACTGCGCCCCCACCATCGCGGTTGACCTGCCTATGGACCACCGCCTTTGGAAGCAGGAAATGTTCGTCCCCATTACCACGCTCACCCAGGTGGAATCTCTGGACGAGGCCATGGGATATGCGAACGACGTTAGCTATGGGCTGACAGCCGGCTTCTACGGCTCGCTGGATGAAGCGCAGTGGTTCTTTGAGCATATCCAAGCGGGCGTCACCTATGCCAATCGTCCGCAGGGCGCCACCACCGGCGCGTGGCCCGGCTTCCAGCCCTTCGGAGGCTGGAAGGGCTCGGGTTCCAGCGGTAAGAACGCCGGCGGGCTGTATTATGTGCAGCTTTATATGCATGAGCAGATCCAGACGCTGATCCAAAAGGCATGATCGTAAGGATAAAAAGACCACCTTCATTTTCAAGAAGGTGGTCTTTATTTACCCTTATTTGGAGGATCTAATCCTGATGGTACAGGTCGTCGATCACATGATCTTCCAGATGATCCAGATTGACCTCGGTTTCGCGGATCACCTTGCCCTTGACCGAGATGCCCCGCCGATGAATGGATTCAGGGTCACCGCTTTCCAGCGGGTGCCAGTCGGGCAGGGGCTGGCCGCGCATGATGAGGACATACGCGCAGGTTTCGGGCAGCCACTTAAGGGATTCAACTTTTGAAGGCGTCAGCTTGATGCAGGAGGGCATGGCACTGTGGCGCTCGTCATACAGCTGGCAGTGGATATTTTCCATGTCCAGAAAACGACAGACAACGTTGGTCATTTCCACTTCGCCCGAATCGACGTCCTCGAGTTTGTAAAGGCAGCAGATGCCGCAGCCGTCGCACAGCGCTTCCCACTCTTCCAGTGAGAAGTCCTCGAGTTTTTTGTTTTTCCAGAAGCCCTTGCGGATGGTCATCGGCTGCCCTGGCTGCTGGTTTCGGCTGCCGCTAACAGCATCTCGGCCAGCTTGCGCGCCTCATCCGGGGTGATGAAGATGTCCGTCTCACCGGCGTACAGGATCTTTTCATCCTCAGGGCCAAATTCTTTCAGGACCACGCAGATGTTATCGTCATATTCTTTATCGCCATTGTCGAAAAAGATATCAACGTTCAGGCTGCCGTTCAAAATCTCAATGGCCATATTTGCCTCCGATTGCGGATATGTCTGTGGCGCTGTTAATCATAAACTATTTCCAGCCTTCTTTTTGGGATACAAATATTGATTGAATCAGGTATCATTAAACCAGTACAATTCACGAACGGAGAATTAATGATGATCAGCAGGATCAAAAAGATCGCTGTGATAACTCTAGTTATCGCCTTATTCTCACTGGCCGCTGCGTGTAAAAACCAACCTCTTCAGGCTCCTTCCGCCGAACAGCTTAAATATCCGAATTTTGAAGGCGGGGTGGGGAAGATCGCGTTTGCCGCCCAGACTGACGAGAGCGTCATGTTCAATCTGTTTTTCATCAATCTTGGCTCCGGAAAACTCTATCAGGTGACCGAGAATCCGCATTCTGACATTTCCCCCGATTTTTCCAGGGATGGCATGCGCATGGTCTTTTCCTCTGACAGGGTGAATACTTACGATATTTTCACCATCAACCTGCCTTCAGGCAGCCCGATCCTTTTATTTGAAAATTCAACCGATGATACCGAACCCCGCTTTTCGCCGGATGGCACGCAGGTTGCCTATCAGTCGGATGCTTTTGGCGACAGCGATATTTTTGTTGTTCCGGCAGCCGGCGGCAAACCGGTGCGGCTGACCGAGGAAGACGCGCAGGATACCCAGCCAGCCTGGTCGCCGGATGGCGAGGCGCTGGCTTTTGTCTCGGATCGCGATGGTGATTTTGAGGTCTTTATCATGCAGGCAGATGGCAGTGCGGTAACACAGGTGACCATCGACAGCAGCTATGAAGCGGCGCCGGTGTGGTCGCCGGATGGCACGCGCCTGGCTTACCTCTCAAAACGCGGACCTCATTTTCAGCTATTTCAAAAGGATCTGGCAGCCGGAACTGAAGAACAATTGACGGATCTGTCCGCCACGGTTCACTCGCCCGCCTGGTCGCCGGATGGAAAGTATATCGCCTATATCCTGGATTCCACAGAGGGCAGCCAGATCAACGTCTTGGAAATTGAGACCGGCAATTCCTACCGGCTGTCCAGCGGCTACTTCAAGTATGCAGGCCTTTCCTGGTCGCATAAGTAAGCATGCGTTAAATGAAAAGAAGCCGGTGTAAGCAAGCCGGCTTCTGACTTCGGAGCCCTTTGCGTATGCACCCTGGTTAGGGTTGCTGGTGCAAAGGGCGGAGACTATAGCACAGAGCGAAGTGTGGTGTGCCTCGAAATCGGCAGCATCACGCTGCCAGATGAGGGGGCGATAAGGGAGGAGCCTTTAGTGTTCGCCTTTGCTGTTTACAGATCCAAGCCCGCTGATGTTCTGGGTCAGGTCTGGATCGCCAAAATAAGCGACCGAGCCCACACCCGAAACGTTCACATCCAGCGATTTTTCAGCCCAAACCACAGCGCTGCCTGCGCCTGAAAGATTCACTTTGGCATCGTCGCTGCGCAGATCGCCGCCTTCATAGCTGCCCAGGCCGCTCAGATTCACATCCTGGGTTTTCACAGTGCCTGCGATCACTACCGCACCGGCGCTGCTCAGGTTGATGGAGAGGCTTTCCGCTTTCAGTTCATCGATCTCGATGCTGCCCGCACCAGACAGGTCAACGCTGAAATCACTTGTTTCCAGCCCCAGGATCTTGATGGCGCCCGCGCCCGAGAAAGAGATGCTTTCCAGGTCTTTAACGGTAAGGGTGTAGGTGACTTGCTGAACAGGACCGCCCACGAACCCGCGGCGGGTTTTAATATAGAGCGTGCCATCCTCAACTTCGCTTGTGATGTAGCGCAGATAATCGCGCGGCGCTTCGATGGTTAGGGATTCAGTTTCGCCCTGGCTGACGAGCAGTTCGCCAAATGTCTCAATATTGACGCGCGAAAATCCGCTGACGTCTTCCTTGCGGGTTTCAACCGGGCCCTGCGCGCAGCCGGTTAATGCCAGCATGGATAAGGCCAGGATCACCGCTGTCAACATAAGTGTATATTTTTTCATTTCATCACCTCGCGATATTTAAATTGCATTATTTTCTGCTTCAATATACGCAGGGTGTAAAAAAAGGATGCGCCGTGCTTAGAATTCCAAAAAACCTCCCGTTTTATATAGGGAGGTTATATCAATTTGTTGCAGATATTATTTAGGTTCAGTTGTTTCGGAAAGCTTGGTTTCCGCTTCTTCCCTGGCGCGAATCTTGTCTTGCTTCTGGCGCTGGTAAAGGAAAAGGATCATGCCGTAATTGACGAGCGCGGCAGTGAAGAAGACCCAGCGCAGCACCGTGTAAAGGGCGCCAGTGTAAAGCGTCATCGCCTGCCCAAGGATCAGCAGCCCCAATCCCAGCGCCAGCCGTCCGGCGTAATCTTTTTCGGGCAGAAATTCTTTAAATGTTCTTGGCATATTTCCTCATTTATCTATGGTTCAGGATTTTACTTCAACCAGTTCGATCAGGTTGCCGTCCGGGTCGCGCAGCTTGATCCAGCACGAATCACGACGTTCCTCGACATTGGCTTCCAGCGTAACGTTCAAGTTCTGCAAATGCAGCGCCGTCTTGTCCAGATCATCCACCGCCAGGGCAAGCTGGGGAAACCCGGGCGGAAAAGCGTCAGCCGGCTGGGTGAACTTGCCTTTGGCCAGCACCAGGATCCCTTCTCCGACTTTGAAATGCGGCATGTCGCCGGGCTGGGTGAGCAGTTCCAGCCCCAGCGTGTCGCGGTAGAAGGCCACAGATTTCTTAAAATCTTCGACCCACAATGTTACCGTTGCGAATTTTGTGATCATAATTTCCTCCCGCAGTAGGTGCAGGCACCCGCACCCACAATATTTTCTCCGCCGCAAGCCGGGCAGGCGGACATTTCGATCAGGGTTTCCGGCTGATCGTTATCAGCGAGGTCGCCGCGCGCCCAGCGCGTATCTGCTGCCAGAACGGCATCTGGGTCCTGCAATCCATCGGTGCTATCTTCCCGCAGCTGGTCAATAACCCGGCTGCCGCGGCGAAAAGCGTAGAAGATCACAAAGGACGTCAGGATCACAGCGCCCAGGCAAAGCGTGGGCAGCACCAGGAGCCAATTGGTTAATCGCATTTAACTCTCCTTCTTATGTACAATTTCGGAGCCGCAAAAACCGCAGAATTTGTTCTCGGGCGGATTCTGCCGGTAACATTTAGGGCAGATGGAAACAGCCTTGTCTGAGCCGTATCTGAATGGCCATTGCAGGGCCGGCTTTTCAGGCGCCTCGATCGTTGGGCGCTTCAGCAGCTCGCGGATCTCTCCCAGCCGTGGCAGAATGATCAGCAGGATGGGAACGGCCATCAGGACAACGATCACCAGAGCGCGGACCAAAGGATGCATTTCAACCGCTGCGTTTTCCATTGCGATAATTGTATAGTAAAAGAGGGAAGTCGGCAGGGTTCAGGCGGCCGCTGATATAATTGGACAAGCGTTCTATTAAGTTCTTTTTCATTTGAAAGCGAGGGTGATATGGACCTGTTTGACCACGCCATGCAGGAGAACCTGAAGCGCGAAGCGCCGCTGGCCGCGCGCATGCGTCCGCGCACCCTGGATGAATTCATCGGCCAGGAGGACATCATCGGCGAGGGGCGGCTGCTGCGGCGCGCGGTGGAAGCCGACCGGCTGTTCTCATCCATCCTGCTATGGGGGCCGCCCGGCTCCGGCAAGACGACTTTGGCCAGGCTGATCGCCAATTACAGCAAATCCTATTTTTCAACCATCTCGGCGGTCATGGCCGGCAAGGATGAGCTGCGCAAGGTGATCGATGAAGCACGCGAGCGGCGGCGCATGTACAACAAGCGCACCATCCTGTTCGTGGATGAGGTGCACCGCTGGAACAAGGCCCAACAGGACGCGCTGCTGCCCAGCATTGAAACCGGGCTGATCATTTTGATCGGCGCCACCACGCAGAACCCCTATTTTGACGTCATTCCGGCGCTGGTCTCGCGCTCGCGCATCTTTACACTTAAACCGCTGGATGATGCTGCCCTGGGCGCCATTCTGGATGGCGCTCTGGCAGACGCGGAGCGCGGCTACGGCACGCGCAAGGTGGACCTGGCTGCCGACGCCCGCCAGCATCTGATTGCCATGTCCAACGGCGACGCGCGTTCGCTGCTGAACGCCCTGGAGCTGGCAGTGGAATCCACCAGGCCGGATGCGGAGGGGGTGGTGCATATTGACGTGCAGGCAGCGCAGGATTCCATCCAGCAGCGCGCAGTGCACTATGACAAGAACATGGATGAGCATTACGACACCATCTCTGCCTTCATTAAATCCGTGCGCGGCTCCGATCCCGACGCCGCGCTTTACTGGCTGGCCAAGATGCTCAAGGCGGGCGAGGAGCCCCGTTTCATCCTGCGCCGGCTGCTGATCCTGGCGGGTGAGGATATCGGGCTGGCAGACCCGCAGGCGCTGCAGGTGGCTTCGGCCGCCGCTTATGCTTTTGAATATGTCGGCCTGCCGGAAGGCATTTACCCCATTGTCGAGGCGACGCTCTACTGCGCCACTACGCCCAAGTCCAACTCAGCCAGTGCCTATTTCAAGGCGGCAAAGCTGATCGAAGAGCAGGGCGCCAAACCGGTACCAATTCACCTGATGGATGCCAGCCGCGACGCCAAGGGCTTTGGGCATGGGCAGGGCTACCAGTACCCGCACAGCTTTCCGGGGCACTGGGTCGCGCAGCAATACCTGCCGGATGAAGTCAGGGGGCAGAAGTTCTATGAGCCGTCCGAGGAAGGACGGGAAAAAGAGGTTAAGAAACGGATGGAGGGATTAAAATGATCCGGTGTCTCATAACCAATGGAATATATTGGGTTAATTAATTCATACTTCATAACAGCGAGGCGGCAATGGACTCATTCTTTGGAACGAACTACACTGGCAAACCTTTCGCGTTCTTTGACGCGGCGCACATCGGCGCACTGCTCGCCATTTTTCTCCTGAACATTTTCCTGCTGCGCTACCGCGGGAAAGACGAAGCAGTGCGGCGTAAGGTGCGCCTGACCATGGCCATTGTCCTGTGGGTGAACGAAGCCAGCTGGCATTTGTGGAATATCGCCTACGGCACCTGGAGCATCCAGGAGCACCTGCCCCTGCACGCCTGTTCAATATTGATCTGGCTGGCGGGCTGGATGCTGATCAAAAAGGATTACCGCATTTATGAATTTGCTTACCTGATGGGTATCGGCGGCGCGCTGCAGGCGCTGCTGACGCCCGACATCGGCATTTACGGCTTTCCGCATTTCCGCTTTTTTCAGACCTATATTTCACACGGGCTGCTGGTCACCGCGGCGGTCTACATGACCACCGTGGAAGGGCTGCGCCCGACCTGGAAGTCTGTGCTGCGCGTTGCGCTGATCGCCAATATTTATATGGCGGTGGTGTTCGGCATTAACCAGCTGATCGGTTCCAATTACCTGTTCGTGGCGCACAAGCCGGCCGGCCCGACCGTGCTGGATGCGCTGCCTGAATGGCCGGTGTATATCCTTTATATGGAAGCGCTGGGGGTAGTGATGTACCTGCTGCTGTACCTGCCCTTCGCGGTCAGGGATTGGCTGGCAAAACGGAAAACGGCTGAGGTGCTTCGTACAGCGGATTCGCTCGAAGAGCGCTCTTCGAGCGGAATGAAAAAATAGTCGTGTTCGGACGAATAAATACTGTAGGTTGGGTCGGTGATTTTCCAACCCAACATTTTCGATTTTGTTGGGTTTCGTTTTACTCAACCCAACCTACTTTGTCACTTCGGCAAGCTCAGGGTGCGGAGGTCTGTAAACCGCAGGCTGAGCACCTGCCCTGAGCAAAGCGCAGGGTGTCGAAGCCAACGGTTAAGTAAACCATCGCTGAGATTCCCAACTAAGATTGAATAGACGTCAAATACTGTAGGTTGGGTTGGTGGTTTTCCAACCCAACATTCTCGAATGGGTTGGGTTTCGCATCGCTCAACCCAACCTACTTTGTCACTTCTAATAAATACTGTAGGTTGGGTTGGTGATTCCCGAAAGATTCTGCAAGAGCAGAATATTGAGGTACCCAAGCCAGCACGATTTCAAAAAGTAGCAGGCTTGGGTAAATCCAACCCAACCTACTTTGATTTTATATATTCTTCGATCGCGGGAATGATATTCATAACCGCTCTCGCCCGATGACTGATGCGGTTCTTCTCGTCCAGATCCAGCTCGCCCATGGTCCTGCCAAGTTCCGGAAAATAAAAGATGCTGTCATACCCAAAGCCCTGCTCCCCACGCTCCTCCGGGATGATCTCACCCTCGCAGGAGCCCTGCGCCATGCGCATGCTGCCATCCGGCAGCGACAGCGCGACTGAGCACATGAAGCGGGCAGTCCAGGGGCGCGGTGAACCCGCCAGGTTCCTGATCAGCAGCCTCCTGCGGTCGGCGTCTGTGGCGTCTGGTTCCGGCGCATAGCGCTTGGAATGCAGCCCGGGCGCGAGATCCAGGGCGTCCACCTCCAGCCCGGTGTCGTCAGCAAGAGCGGCGACCCCGCTGGCGTTCAGAAAAGCCGCGGCCTTAAGGCGGGCGTTCTCATCATAGGTACCGCCGGTCTCTTCCACGTCCAGGTCAAGCCCGAGATCGCGCGGTGTGACCAGCTGGACGGGCAGGTGTTTAAGCAAATCTGATATTTCAGAGAGTTTTCCGTGGTTGTTGGTGGCGATCAGTAATTTTTTCATCAGAGGCCATTAATATTTATGAATTTTATTAAAAAAACTTGACTTGGGTTACCCCGCATGCTATAATCTTAAAAACCCCACCAATTTTACTGGAATTATCGTGAATTCTAACCGTCGACCTTTCCGAATTAACATTGGTTTTCTAATTAACCCACCCGTCGGCACGCTGCGCGAAATTCCCGTTGAAGCTGAAAGTTATTCCCTTGAAAAAGAATTCCCGGTTGAAGATCTGCATGGGGTGATCTCGCTCGCGCGCACCCACAACGGCATCCGCTCCATTACCAGGGTCCATGCGGTTACAGATTCTGAATGCGGCCGCTGCCTGGAACCATTCAAACAGGCACTCGATACCGAGTTTGAAGAGAATTTCACATTTGAGAACAGGCCGCTCTCCGAAGAGGAAGTGATCATCCCCGAAGACGGCAATATCGATTTCGAACCGCTTATCCGTGAATATCTGGAGCTCGAAATGCCATACAACCCTGTTTGCCGGCCGGACTGCAAAGGGTTGTGCCCCGTTTGCGGGCAGAACCTGAATGAAAAGGACTGCGGCCATCCGCACCCGAGCTATAAAGTTTCAAAACCAGGATTGGATCATAATCAAAAAGAGCTGTCAAAAAATTAGGGAGGAAAATTGAAAGCAGCCCACCCGGAAGAACACCAAAATGACCCGCTGTTGGATTCGCTGCTTGAAAAGGCCGACCTGCAGGGTCACCTGACCATGGGCGACCTCGAAGAAGTCATACCGGCCAGCGGTTCTGGAACCGAAGCGCTTGATGAACTTGTGGGGATCCTGTCTGATCAGGGCGTGGATGTGGTCTATCCTGAAGATGAGGATGACCGTGAGACGTCCGAAGACTATCTGGACCCTGACGCGGATTCCGATACCGACATGGATCTCGGCGCCACATATACGCGCGTCCCCACGGATGATACGGTCAGCCTTTACCTGCGTGAAATGTCCCAGGTTCCCTTGCTCAACATGGAACAGGAAGTCTCGCTGGCAATGCGTTACGAAGCCGGCAAGGCAGCCCGCGAGCAGGTCATCATTCAGGGCGGCGCCTGCCCGCTGGACGAACGCCTTCGCCTGGAAGCCGTTGAAGAAGACGGATTGCTTGCTCGGGAGCATCTGATCAAGGCCAACACCCGACTGGTGGTCAGTGTTGCCAAACGTTACAACAGCCGCGGCGTGCCTTTTCTGGACCTGATCCAGGAAGGCAACCTGGGGTTGATGAAAGCAGTTGAAAAGTACGACTATCGCCGCGGGTTCAGATTTTCCACATACGCCACCTGGTGGATCCGCCAGACCATCACCCGCTCGATCGCCGACCAGGGGCGGACGATCCGCGTGCCGGTGCACATGGTTGACCGCATCCGTGTGATGTACAAATCCATCCATCAGCTGGAGCAAAAACTGGGGCGCGAACCAACCATTGATGAGCTGTCAGAACTGATGGAGACACCCAAGCAGAAAGTGGAATGGATGATCAGGGTCTCCTGGCTGCCCCTTTCGCTGGAAACCCCGGTCAATGAGGATGATGACGAGTCCGAGTTGGGTGATTTTGTGGAGGATAAGGAAATTCCCACGCCCACCCAGAGCGTTTACACCACGCTGCTGAGCGAGAAGATCGAGGAGATCCTTGAGTCGCTGCCTTTCCGCGAGGCGCGCATCCTGCGGCTGCGTTTCGGGCTGGAGAACGGGCGCTTTTATACCCTGGAAGAAGTGGGCCGCAAATTCGGCCTGACGCGCGAGCGCATCCGCCAGATCGAAACCAAAGCGTTGCGCCGCCTGCGCCACCCGCGCCGCTCGGGCCCGCTTAAGGAATATCTCTGATTACACCTGCCCCCATTTGTTGAACTTTGCGAGGAATTTGGAGACTAGGTCTCTGAGTTCCTCGTTCTTTTCATACACCACCATATGTCCTGCTTTTTCGATCAATGAGACTCTGGATCGCTCAAAATACGGGCTCAGACGGAGCAGGCTTTCAGGAGGGGCGATAAGATCATCGGAACCGCCAATGAACAGCGACGGAAATTTTAGCTTTGGTATTTGTGAATTGAAATGAAACCCCGCCCCGATCGAGAAATCCGCCAGCAGCACCTCAGGATCGATCCTGGTCATTGGCGCGAGGATTGCCCTGCGCTCTGTCTGGGGAAAGACGGGATGGAATGCGTTCTGCTTGAAGATCTCGATCGATTTGCGCTGGTCAGCCGGTTTGCGCAGTTTGCCCACCATATCCTCCGGCATTTCAAACCGGTCGCCGCAGCTGATGGTGACCAGCCCGGTGATCTGGTCTGGATAGGCGCCGGCATAACTGAGCGCCAGAGCGCCGCCCAGGGAGTAGCCGACCAGAACAACATGATAAAAGCCCATTTCGGTAATAAAGTGATGCAGCCTGCGTACCAGACAGGGCATTGTGCGGCAGGCGGGTGGGAGTGAGTGGCCGTGGCCGGGCAGGTCAGGTGCGAACACGCGCTGGCCGGGCAGTCGCCGCAGGTTGGAAGGCCAGCCCATTAGTGAGCCGCCGGCGCCGTGCAGCATAATGACAGGAAAAACGAACCCCTCTGACTCCCCTTGATAGTTGCGGTAAAAAAGGTCGGCGCAGAAGGGCATTGGGATATTATTTCATATTTTTTAATGGATCAAACGATCGCTTTGGTCATATAAAGTGCAGAACGTATAAAGCCGCGTTTTTCGTAATACAGGCGCGTGCCAACCGCGGCAATGACCGCCAGCTTTTGGTAGCCGGCGCTTTTGGCAAGTTCTGCGGCTTTTTCAAGCAGCGCTGTTCCCAGGCCGCTGTGCTGGGCTGCGCCTGAAAGGTCTGCCCCCACTTCAAGCGACTGCCCGTAAATATGCACTTCGCGGATCAGGGCGGCTCTGTCGATCTCGGGTATCCGCATGTAAAGCTGGTTTCTGGCTTTATTTCTTTTCGGCGCGCTGACACCTGCTGGGAGCGAAAGGCGCAGGTACCCTGCCAGCTGGTCATCGGGCGTGGAGAAGCTGATGAAGTGCTCTTCAGCGTCTGCCGGATAATAAATATGATCTTTCATTTCCAAAGTTTTAATATCAACCGCCTGCCCTCTGATCTCGCGACAGCGCACGCAGCGGCAGCGCTGGCCGCGGCTGGCCAGTTCGGCGTGCACATCCTGGCGCAGGCTGGAGCGCTTGCTGCCGGCGACGATATAGTCTGAGGGGATGTCGCGCACCACGCGGTTGACGCGCGCGTATTCGGGAATGGTTGTTTTAATATCCGCGATCAGCTGCACCAGCTCATCGGTCGAATATGGATGATATTCACCTTTTTCCCAGAGCGCATATAACGGCGCTTCCTTGACCAGCTGCGTGGGGTAGATCTTAAGCTCATCCGGGCAGAACCCGCCCGACCACATGCGGGCAAAATCCAGCCGGTCCGATCGCGGCGTGGCGCCCAGCAGGTTGGGCATCCAGTGCAGCACGATCTTGAATCCGGCAGCCCGCAGGAGCGCCACCGCGTTCAGTGTGTCTTCAACGGAATGGCCGCGGCAATTGCGCAGGAGGATGCTGTCGTCAAAGCTCTGCGCACCCATCTGCACTTTGGTAACGCCCAGACGGCGCATTGCCGCGATCTCGGCAGGCGTCACCATGTCTGGACGCGTTTCGACCACCAGCCCTACATTACGGCAGTGGGTGCTTTCATTGAAAGTTTGAGCTTCTTCGAGGGTCGCAGAATCCCGGCCGTTCATGGCGTCAAAACAGCGCCTGACAAACCAGGTGCGGTAATCAGCTGGGTAAGCCGACCAGGACCCGCCCAGGATCAGCAGCTCGATCTTGTCGGTCGGGTGGCCGGTGGCGTTGTATGACTCAATGCGCGAACTGACCTGAAGGAAAGGATCAAAATGGTTCTGCCAGGCGCGTGCGGCGCCGGGTTCTTCTTTTAGATAGGATTTCGGCAGGTCCTTGTCATCCGGGCAGAACAGGCACTCACCCGGGCAGGCATGCGGCTCGGTGAGCACCGTAACGGTGGATACGCCCGAGAGCGACCGGGTGGGTTTCATGCGGATGCGCGCCAGCAGCCCGGGGTCTTCGGCGGTGATGCCATCGCGGACCAGCTGCCGGTAAACGCTCACCAGGGTATGCTTTGACACATAGCCGCCGTGCACCAGCGGGTGGGAGCGGATGGTCTTGAGGGTGGGTTCGCCCGCGCGGATCTTCGCCAGGATGATCCCGGCAACCTCAAGCTGCTCATTGGTTTGCCGGCGGGAGTTCTGCCAGCGGTTGACTCGGTTTTCCATAATAAGAATTCTCAGGCGCGTCGTTCAAACGCTATAATTTACGCAGATGAAACCGGAAACGATCGCCAAGCTTCATCATATCAATCAGGAATTCTATCAGACGTTCGCGCGTTCCTTCGCATCCACGCGCAGGCGCATTCAGCCCGGGATCAGACGGGTTTTATGCGAGATTCCCAGGCAAGGGAACTGGCTGGATATCGGCTGCGGAAGCGGGGCGCTGGCGGTGGAGTGGGCAAAACAGCAGAGGACCGGCCTGTATCAAGGGATCGACTTCAGCCAGGATCTTCTCAGTGAAGCTGAAAAAGAGATTCAGGCGGTGCAGGTTCCTGCTGGGCTTAAGTTCAGTTTTTCACCCGCCGACCTGATCAGTGATGGGTGGAATGTGCCATTAAAAAAGACCAGCTGGGATGGTGCTTTATGTTTCGCAGTGCTGCACCATATCCCCGGATCCGACCTTCGGCAGAGGATCTGCACCTCCATCGCGGAGCTGCTGGGTAATGACAAGTCACTTAACTTGTCTGTCTGGCAGGTGCAGAACAGCCCGCGGCTGATGCAGCGCATCCTGCCCTGGAGCCGGGCGGGGCTGGACGAAAACGACCTGGACGCAGGGGATGTGCTGATGGACTGGCGAGCCGGGCCTGATGGTGAACCCAATTCGCAGGGCATTAGATATGTGCATATTTTCAGCGAAGATGAACTGGCCGCTCTGGCTGAAGGCTCAGGTTTTAAGGTAACAGATAGCTTTTATTCGGACGGCAAAGAAGGCAACCTGGGTCTTTATCAAAGCTGGATCGTGAAATAAATATAAGGGGATCAACGCCATTGATGGTTGCAGTACACACTTTAGGTCGCCCTTCACACGAAGTGTACCCTTCGGCATGCTCAGGGCAAGCCCTTCGAGCAGGGTGACACAAAATAATAAATATTGAAATAACACATGGCGAATGAAAATATGCCATAATAAATAAAAAATCAGTAGAGAGAAATGGCAAGTGAACAGATCGATCTGCTTTCCCTTTTTGGGCAGGCAAGAAAAACACTGAAGAAGAATCAAACCAGTTTGAACCAGGCGGATACCTATAACCATGATCATGGCGACCATATGGTCGAGATCTTTGATGTGATCACCCAGGCGATGAAAGCAAAACAGAACGCTGAGCCGGCGGACCAGCTGGAATATGCGGCGCAGCTTTTGCGCCAGAAGACATCCAGCGGCTCGAGCACGGTCTATGCCAACGGTCTGGAGCAGGCAGCCAAGCAGGTGCTGGGCAAGGAACTGAATATTGGCACGATCATGGCGATCATTCAGGCGCTGATGGGCACCAAACAGCCATCCGCTCAAGCAGGCGGCGGTGACTTGCTCGGTTCCTTGATGGGGCAGATTTTAAGCGGCGCGGGAGGATCAGGCGCAGGCAGCCGAACTAGCCAATCCGAAGGCGGTGATGTTCTGGGTGATCTGATAGGAACGATGATGGGCGGCACGAGTGGTAAAAGTACGGGCGGCCAAACCGGCCAATCGTCAGGCGGCGATGTGCTGGGAGATCTGATAGGATCGCTGGCGGGCGGCTCAGGCAATGCCTCAGCAGGCAGTACCGGCAGCGGATCGGGCCAGGGATTGGGCCTTGATGACCTCCTTGGCGCAGGAATGGAATACATGTCTGCCAAACAAAGCGGCAAGTCGGACCTTGAAGCGATCACAGGCGCACTGGTAAAAGGCAGCACCATGGCCCAAACGCCTCACCGGGCAGAGTCAGGCCAGGTGGTGACCGATGCGCTCCTGGGTGCGCTGACCAAAATGATGAAGAAGTAATTTCTGCGATTTGCGATCACCCGCCGAAAGGCGGGTGATCGTTTTTTGTTGTCACTCAGCACAAAGTGCACTCTTCGAGTGAGCGCAGCGAAGAGTCAAAAACCAGATCCTTCAGGCTGCGCCTTCAGGATGACAAGCGCTTGCCTGTTATGCTGAGCGCAATGACCGGGAACCGGTAAGTGGCCTCCTGATAGTGGTGTGCCAGGATACCTGAAGGGTAAGCATCTGTGTAGTATTGTCACTCTGAGCGCAGCGAAGAGTCTAAAAACGAGATCCTTCGGGCAATGCCCTCAGGATGACATATTCATTCTCCATACAACATCAATTCAGTCGAACCAGTCTTTACTCAAATCCTGCCAATCAGGATTTGTCTCTTCAATTAAAGCGATCTTCTTTGATCGAAGCCAGCCTTTTATTTGCTTTTCCCTAAATATTGCCTGATTTACATTATCTCCCTCCTCAAAATATACAAGAGAATTTATCTTGTACTTTGATGTAAATTTGCTTCCTATTCCTTTTTTATGTTCTTCAGTTCTACGAATGAGGTCATTGGTTATGCCCGTATATAGAGTTTTTGAATGATTGCTAAGGATATAAACATAATACTTCTTCATAAGATAATTTTACAATTTTTGAAATTGGTACTTTTCCCCATAGCATTGAAATCAATTCAATTGAATTTTCTATTTCAAATATTCCCCAGATACTCAGGATATAGCCTTTTATTGCTTGTCATGCAGAGCGTATCGAGTGTGATGCCAGCCATCTGGGCATACGTCAATAGGATGCTGTCACTCCGGCGCAGCGAAGAGTCAAAAACCAGATCCTTCAGGCTGCGCCTTCAGGATGACAAGCGCTTGCCTGTCATGCTGAGCACAGCGAAGAGTCTAAGAACGAGATCCTTACCCTTCGGGTGCGGTACCCAGTCGGGCTGCGCCCTCACACAAAGTGCCCGCCCTGAGTTTATCGAAGGGTGCCCTTCAGCTTACTCAGGGCAAGCCTTTCGGGCAGGATGACAAACAATTTCCAAGCCGTTTATAATTGCGGTTTACAACTCAAATAAAAGGATCCCGCGATACCCATGAACCTTATCCTCATTCCTGTTGCCCTCCTGGTCTTTCTGCTTGCCTGGATGCTGTTCCGCACGTTAAAACTGCAGCGCCCGCCCGACCCGGTTGAACCCGCGCCCAAAGCGCCGGTGGATGCCAACATCGTCTCGCACCATCTGTCGCAGGCGGTTCAATTCAAGACCATTTCGAAAATGGAAATGAGCGCTGAAGAGTATAAGCCCTTTTTGGAGCTGCATGCCTGGATCACCCAAGCCTACCCGCTGCTTGCTGAAAAGCTCACGCGAACGGTCATCAATGATCACAGCCTGCTGTACAAGTGGGCCGGGTCAGACAGCCACCTGAAGCCGGTGCTGTTCAACGCGCATATGGATGTGGTGCCGGTGGACGCAGCCACCCGCGCGGAATGGAAGGCCGAGCCCTTTGGCGGCGAGATCCGCGACGGGTATGTGTGGGGGCGCGGTGCACTGGATATGAAGGGCGTCATGGTCGGCCTGCTTGAATCGGTTGAAACGCTTTTAAAGGAAGGCTACCAGCCGCAGCGCACGATCTACCTGACCTTCGGGCATGATGAAGAGGTTATGGGCTTCAAGGGCTCTCAAAAGATCATGGAACATCTCAAAGCCAAGGGCGTTACATTATCAGCGGTCCTTGATGAGGGCGGGATCATGTCGCTGGGCGCGCTGCCGATCGCCAATACGCCCATCGCTTTTATCGGCAACGCGGAAAAGGGCTTTCTGACCATGCAGCTGTCGGCCGAAGGCATACCCGGGCATTCCTCCCGCCCGCCGCGCCAGACGGCCATCGGCATTGTCGCGCGCGCCATCGCACTGATAGATGATAACCCCATGCCGTCAAAGCTCAGCTACTGCCTCGATACGCTTAACAGCGTTGCCCACCTGCTGCCTTTCGGTCTGCAGTTCGCCCTTGCCAACCAGTGGCTTTTCAAAGGCTGGCTGGTGGGATTGCTTAAGAAAAACCCCGAGACAGCGGCATTGCTGCACACCACCAACGCAGCGACCATGATCGCGGGCGGCATCAAAGATAATGTGCTGCCTTCATCCGCGACCGCGAAGGTCAACCTGCGCCTCATGCCGGGCGATACGATCGATAGCACTCTCGCGTATTTCCGCAAGGTCATCAGCGACCCGCGCTTAAAAATGGAAGTGGACACTGAGACCGGCGGCTGGGAACCTTCAGCCATCGCCTCGACCGATACGCCCGCGTTCAGGACGCTGGAACTGGTGGTCAGACAGACCTTCAACAACATCCCCACAGCCCCGTTCACCTTTTTGGCTGCCACCGACTCGCGCCATTACCAGCCGATCTGTGCCAACATCTTCAAGTTTTCGCCCTACTTTGTTAAGTCGGAAGAACTTAAAGGCATTCATGGGATTAATGAACGCATTGCTGTGGATACGCTGACGGGTATGGCTGCCTTCTATTACCGCCTGATGCGGGTGTGGGGGGATGCGGGGTTTTAGGGCTCAAGACTTTTCAAGCGCGATGCGCCTGACAAAGCCATCTACGCCGCCGAAGCGGTACTTGTAATCCTCATCGCCGCGCATGAAATCAAAGAATTTCTTGCTGCATTCGATGGCGTGCTGGATGAGAAAGCCGAGAAGCACCCAGCCGGGCGAATACTGGCTGAACTGAAAATCAAAGCCTGAGTTGTAGACCAGGACATGCCCGTTGTAATCAAAACACAGATAACCTGCTGCCTTGACGCCTTCGATCGTCAGAAATGAAAGCTGCAGATAGCCGGAGTCGAAGGCCCAATGGATGAGTGAGCGCATCTGATCGCGCATTGGCGGGATCAGGAATTTTTCCTTGTCCGAGTCCAAAACCATCAGGTTGAAGAAGGCATCAATTTCACTGTCCAGAGTCGCCGCGTCTTCAGCGAAATACCATTTCACCTCGGCGCTTTCTTCGGCGCGCCGCAGCTTGCGGCGGATCTCGTGGCGCTGCTTTTTGTCGATGCCTGCCAGATAGGTGTCCCAGTCAGCGGCAAGCGGGATAGCTGGTGTGTGGTAGGCGTTTTCCGCCATTACCGTCCAGCCGCTTTCCGGGGCGATCCTTTCGATCAGCGCGTTTGTTGGCGACCGGTCCGGGATATTGACGAGCGTCATGCCTGCCGCGGCGAAATCGAGCTTGCTGCCCAAAAAATTAAAGACCGAGCGGATAAAAGTTTCGGCATTCTCGGGGCGCACGATCACATCCAGGTAATCCGAGATCTCAATGCTGCCCAGCAAATATACTTTTTCGCGCCCGCTTTCTTTAACGCTGAAGAAAGGCGCGATGCCTTTGAGTTCGGTTCCTTCCCAGCCGGTAAGGATCGACAGCTGTGCGTTCTGCGGCCATTCCCCACCGCCTCTAAATTTCCACCAGCGCTTGAGGTATCCGTAACGCAAAAATGGGACGTCCGTCACGCTTTGTGCCAGCAGCTCGTCCCATTGGGTCTGATCGATCTCGGAAAAATCCCGGTGAAGCTTGATCTCCATAATAACTAAGCAGGATTATAACCTCTGATACCACCGAGGGTGATTTTTACTTCCCCTCCTCTTTAGAGGAGGCCATGGCGCAAGGTGTTTTTGCCTTGCGGTGCCTCGGGGAGGAGTCTTAATGAACAACTGTTTGAACGTAAGGCTATGTTAGAATCCTGCAACAATGAACTGCAGCAAATTTTGGCTGGCTTCCAATTCGCCGCGCAGGCGCGAGATCCTCACCTGGGCGGGCTGGCCGCTTGAAACTACCTCCTCTAACGGGGATGAGACGATGCTTGAGAATGAAGCCCCGGAGCAGTATGTGCGCCGGGTGGCGGAGTTGAAATCGCGGGTGGATCTGGGCAACGCCTCTGTCGGCGACATCATCATTTCGGCGGACACGATCGTTGTGTTTGACGGCAAGATCCTGGGCAAGCCAAAAGATGCGCTTGATGCAATTGCAATGTTGACAGCCATGCGCGCCGGGGAACACCAGGTGATGACAGCCATTGCCGTCCGGCGCATGGACCAAACAAACGCACGGCTTGAGCTATGCAGGTCAAAGGTAAAAATGCGCGCTTACTCTGACGCCGAGATCCAGGGCTATGTGGATAGCGGCGACTCCCTTGACAAGGCGGGTGCCTACGCCATCCAGGATCGCGGCTTTCACCCAACCGAGGGCTTCGCGGGCTGCATGGCCAGCGTGATGGGCATGCCCCTGTGTCATCTCGAAAGGCTGCTCCGCCGTGATGCGGGTTATGCCTGGACGGATTGGCCATCAATTTGCCAAATGAAATTAGAATATACCTGTCCCATCACCAGCCGGGTCATGGCTGGCGAGGACATTGGATGAAACAGAGTTGGAGAACCGATCGATGAAAATGAAAAAACTGATCCTGGGACTGGCCATCATTTCATTCGCCGCTGCCGCGTGCGGAGGAAAAATGCCCAGCCTGCCGTCAAATGATCTGCCCACGCCGCAGGTGATCGTGGCTGCCGCGCCCAAGGTGGAAGATGCCGTGCGCGTTTTTTTGGGCGCCTGGGAGGGCGAGAACTACGATGCCATGTATCAGCAGCTTTCAGGCGCATCCAAGCAGGCAATAACGGCTGAGGATTTTTCACTCTTCTACAAAGAGACAGCCATCACCATGAACCTGCAGTCTCTGAAAACCGAGTTCCTTTCCAACACGACCAACCCTTCATCGGCAGCGGCAAGGTTTAAAGCTAGTTTCACGACCGGGTTCTTCGGGACGTTCGACCGCGAGATGGAGATGCCCCTGGTGCTTGAAGACAACCAGTGGAAGGTCACCTGGGACCGCGCCCTGATCATGCCTGAGCTGGCTGGCGGCAACCGCCTGCAGTCCGAATCTTCCAGCGCACCCCGCGGCGCCATCTATGACCGCACTGGTGCGCCGATCGCCAACCAGACCACGGCCTACGCCCTGGCCATCATCCCCAACCAGATCGAGGACGGCAAGGAAGGCATCCTCCTCAACCAGCTCTCCAACCTCACCGGACGCACGACCGAGTCCATTCAGGCG
>Ga0172375_10003520_pt1 | contig 23698 bp, 14 predicted proteins | sample LakKiv1m_FD_114537 | JGI IMG/M metagenome (GOLD analysis project Ga0172375, IMG submission 114537) | Freshwater microbial communities from Kabuno Bay, South-Kivu, Congo - kab_092012_11.1m | ecosystem: Environmental > Aquatic > Freshwater > Lake | place: Democratic Republic of the Congo... | reverse complement strand
GTGGAGCAGGATGCGATGCTACTAATACTTGCGCATCTACTGAGTGTGATACTTTAGACGGCTGTGTTGGAAAGGACTTTTATAATTATGCGGACTTAGCTAACAATTGTAATACTGATTGTATTTGTACGACTAATGTTTGTGCTAATCCAACGATTATTTATAATGATCCTCGCTGTACTGAATGTCAGACCGATGATCAGTGCGTTTCTAGAAATAGAGATTATTGTGATGGGGCCTTGGTAAAGAAAGATCTTGGCAAATGCGCGGACTTTTCTTGTACCACTCAAACCACCGTGATCCAAGATTGTGACAGTTTGGACACTACCCTTTGCGTAGGAACAAAAGTTAAGTTTGAGGATTATGGTTGCGTTAATGGTCCTCAATGTTCCATAATCAATATTACTCAAATTCAAGAATGTAATGATGGAGCTTATTGTAACGGTCAGGAAACTTGTACCAATGCCACTTGTTTATCTGGAACTGCTGTTGATTGTTCTGCTAACAACCTTAGTCCGATCAATACTTGTACTTATACTCCTGATGGTAACTCTAAAACCAGAGACACTTTTGCCGGATATACTTCCACCTGTGATGAGGTTAATGATAAATGTAATCTCGGTACAGTTGTTTTAACTCATTATTGTGATGTCACTTGTGGAGCAGAATGGGATTCAACTCATGCTTGTGGTTATACTAACTGTGACAGCAATGACGGATGTTATTCTGGAACGTATAGAGATTACTTTAGTGTTCCCAAAGTGCCTCAGCCAGATTGTAGCTGTGCTAATGGAACATGTAATAATAATTATGTAGAAAGGGTTACCGATCATGATGGAGATGGGTATGATGTTGAGTGTGACGGTGATTGCAATGATGATAAAGCTAATATCCATCCCAACGCTCAAGAAATCTGTGATGGATTAGATAATGATTGTAATCCCTTTACTTTAGACGGAGAAGGAGAGACAGCTCCTTTTAATATTCATCAACTAGGTGTTTGCTTAAATTCTAGACAGAGTTGTATCTCTGGTGGATGGCAAGAAGATTTGAGTAGTATTCCTGGTTATAATGCTACAGAAATATGTGATGGTTTAGATAACAATTGTAACGGCTCAGCTGATGAAGGTTTAGAGTTCAGAACTTATTATCCTGATACTGATAAAGACGGTTACGGTACTCTACCAGGAGTAAGTTCTTGTAAAGACTTAGTAGATCACGTTTTGATCAGTGGAGATTGTAATGACAATGATGCTAATGTCAAACCCTCGGCAGTAGAAATATGTAATAATGTTGATGATAATTGTGATAATCAGATTGATGAAGATTTGTTTAGATTTGTTTCTTGCGGATTTAATATGCGGGGATTGCAAGAACAATATTGTAACTATGGTTCTTGGGATAATGGTACTTTCCCTTGTGACGACCCCGACGAATGTGTTATGAACACTTCTGAGCTTCGAACTTGTTCTTCTAATGTAGGAGAATGTAAGATTGGTCAGGAGACGTATTCTTGTGATTTAGATTTAGTTTCTGGTAATTATAAATGGTTTGCTTTAGGGGATTGTGAATCTACAGGGGTCCCATCTAAAGTTGCTGGTGTCTTACCTAAGCCAGAAGCTGTAGGTACTTGTGTTGCAGTAGATTTAGATGGGAAAGACAATGATTGTAATGGTGTAGTTGATGATGGGTTGTGTATGGTCAATGTTCCTGCTGGAGAGTTTAAACAAGGATGTGAGTCAACTTATCAAACCTGTAATTCTCTAGTTTCTGATGATGTTCCAGCGCATAACGTTAACTTAGATAGTTATAACATTGATATGTATGAAGTATCTAACGGGCAATATAAACAGTGTGTTATTAAGGGGGGTTGTTCTGAACCGAGTGACAAATCTTCTTTAACTAAACCTGATTATTATGACGCTTATCTCAATTATCCTGTAATGAGTGTTACTTGGCAACAAGCTAAAGACTATTGTACTTGGGCGGGAAAAGATTTACCCACTGAAGCACAATGGGAAAAAGCTGCCAAGGGGGCTTCGCCAAGCCATAACACCTATCCTTGGGGAACATTACCTTTGCCCACTTGTACTTTTGTGAATTATAACATTTCTTGCGTAGGAGACACCTGGCCTGTGGATAACGTTCCAGGAACCCCTCAGAATATAAGTCTGAGTGGTGCAGTGAATATGTCAGGTAATGTTTCCGAATTTGTGAATGATTTTTATAGTCCCACTTATTATTCAGAAGCTCAGTATCAGAATCCTACTGGGCCCATTAGTGGTGTTGAAAGAGTAACTAGGGGGGGATTTTATAGTACCACTATTCCAAATAAACTCAAACTTACTACTTATGGTAGATTATCTGCGCTTGAATCATTCAAGGGCAGAGGATATGGATTCCGCTGTAAAAAGTAGTTTTTGATGGTTCTTTATTCTCTTTAAACAAGCCAAATATTTATAAACCCTAGAATTAACCTTATTCTCATTAAATGTACAGAGTAAAAAAAGGTGATTTGGTAGTTTTAGTAGCGTTAGTTTTAGCTATTGGAATCCTAAGCTTTTTAACTCTAAAAGGGGAAATTACTCTCACTGGGGCAGCGATTGGTTCTTCTGAATTAGCAATCCCGGAAGAAGCAAATTTAAGTGAGAACGTTACTTCCAACTTAATTCCCGAGTCGAATGTTGATTCTTCTACCGTTTCAGAATCAGTTCCCGAGATTCTTCCAATTGTAATTGAAGCTGTTCCCGATGCTCCAAGAGTTGACGCTCAGACTAGCTGTGGGGACACTATTGTTAGTGATCTTACTCTCTCTGGAGACGTGGGGCCGTGTAATCCAGACGGGCTGTATATCGGAGCTAATAATATTGTTGTTAATTGTGCTGGAAATAATATCATTGGGACTAGTCAACCAGGAAGTTTTGGTGTTTATGTTGATGGATTTGATAACGTGACTATACAAAATTGTAATGTTCTCAATTTTACCAATGGGTTAACATATACTAACTCTAAGAACGGAACAATCTTAGATTCTTTTGTTCGTGGATCAAGTTATGGTATTATTGTTGCCGGGACTTCAAATAACGTATTTATTAATCATACCACTATAATTGAAAGTACTATCTATGGCGTAAACTTAAATCAAGTCTCTAATGTTTCCATCATAAACTCAAACATCTCTGTTAGTTCTTTATATGATATTAATGTTGAAGGGAAAGTAGGTACCGTAGACAATCACTCAATTTACAACAATTCTCTAGAAGGAAAAATTCTTTTTGATGGAAATGCAGATGGAATCACTGTATACAACAACCGCTTCTGGAATGTTACTGTTATGAACAACAATAACCCTGATAATTTTTGGAATGCTTCTTTAGACTGTAATAGAAAAAACATCTTGGGTGGAAGATGTACGGGGGGGAACTATTACTCTAATAACACAAACCGTGATACCGATGATGATAGCATTATTAACACGAATTATCTAGTTCCGGGAACGGGTGGAATCTATGATTTCCTTCCCCTTTCCCTGGTCTACCCGTATTATGCCCCTAGCGATTCCTCTTACTTTATCACCAACAGCACCTTTAACCAGACTAATCCTATTACTCCCTCAAGTAATCATTCTGCTCGACAGAATATTTCTTTCTACAATAGCACTAATCGTTTAGTGGTATTAGATGCTTATTTCAACGCTACAGTTAACTTAACTAAGATGGTTATCGATGCTAACGATTCAGCTATTGCCGTCAACTTAACTGAGTCTACCGGCCTGGCTCCCGGAAAGACTCTTTACTTGCCAGATTTAAACCGAGAGAACGGAATTATTGTTTGTCCGAATGCTCATAACTTAAACGAGACCAGTTTCTCTTGTTCAGAAGGAATCTATTTTACTTACAACAACGTTACTGATGGAAGTTATGTCAATGGGGGAAGAGTAACTCTGGATGGTTCCGAGTACGTGATTGAGAATGTTAGTGGAACAGGAGCCCTGTTAAACCCTAATGCTAGCTTAACCGTGTGGGACTCTACCGATCCAGGACGTCCTTATGCCGGTCGGCCGAAAATTGCTGAAGACATGGTTGATTTCTATGCTAATTATTCCGATACGGGAGGAAGAAACATCTCTGATGCTAATTGTACCATCTTTTACCATGATGGAATCAACACTAGTATGATCTTTAATGACACTTTATCTTTGTATCATGCCAACCGCACTTATCCTGCACCCCAGTTAGGTCTTTTTAACTGGAATGTTACTTGTAATCGTTCCAGGTATCTTACTCTTACCACTACCGACCAAACTAATCTCAGTCTAGTTTGTGGACAGGTGGTTAACCTCTCTTTAGTCATGGGTAATAGTCTAAGGGGTTGTACAAACCTTAGCGCATTGAGTTTTAATATCAATAATACTTATTTGGATTGTAATGGGTATACTATCGACGGATCTAGCACGAGTACGGGTCTGACCTTATCATCAGCTGTTGATAATGTTACTATAAAGAATTGTATCATTAACGGTTTTCAATACGGGACAGATACAGGGGGAACCAGCAATAATCTCACTTTCTTGAATAATCGTTTTACTAACTTCCAGAGGGGGATAAAAAGAACCGCTAATGCTAATACTAACGGATTTAATGTTACTAATAATACTTTTTACAATATGACTCCCGGAATTCTTCCCGTCGGAATAGATTTTAATATTGGTTCTTCTTCTGTAAATAATAACTTTTTGTATAATAACTTTGAAGCAATCAGCACGTCTGGCTTTGAGGGTAAATATGCTAACCTTTCTCATAATAATTTTACTTCAGTAGTGGTTGGTATCGTAATGAATTCTGGATTTATTTACAATAATACCTTTAGGGATATTAATTCTACTGGAATTTCTGTTTACTCGAGTGTGTCCGCTGGTCAAGGAGTTTATTACAACAATATTACCAATGCACTTATTGGGATAAAAGATAGGTATAACTCTAATGTATCGCACAATTATGTTTATAACAGCACTTATGGTGCTTTATTCAGTGGTTTGGGTAGTGGTTATTTTTACAATAATACTCTAGATCGTTGTAATTATGGTGTTTACATTAACGTTACTGATTGGAATAGTATTAACAACAACACTTTCATTAATAGTTCTGTAGATAACTTACATATTCGTAACAGCGATCGTAATACTATTCTTTCTAACTTCTTTTCTAGTTCTGGCACGAGTAAAGATATTGTCGCGGAATTAGGCTCTGAATTGAATACTTTCAATAACAATACTCACCTTTCCTATTCCGGAACATCTGGCGGAGTTTATATTGAAGGAAACAATAATAATTCCGTGCTTAACAGTTATTTCTACAACTATACTGTGGGAGTAATCATCAACCAAAGTAATTTTACTTCTGTATCTAGAAATACGTTTTATAATAATGCTTACGCCTTAAAACTTCTCCAGTCAGCTCAGAACACTTTTACTCTTAATCAATATAATCGTTCAAACACGGCTATTTATGTGGATAATTCCAGTTATAACCTTTTCTTGATAGAAAATATCACCAACTGTCCCCTGGCAGCTTATTTCAATAGAAGTTCTCAAAACAATAACTTAACTAATTGTTTTGTCAACAACCAAAGCAGTCTTATTCGCGGTGAATCTAACTCTAGAGATAATCAAATCTACAACTCTTCTTTGAACAAAAGTGGGTTTGTTACTTTAGATACTAGTGTGGTTAGTCTGAGATGGTATGTTGAGGTCTTGGTTAACAGCAGCGATGGAAGTCCTTTACTGAACGTCAACGTTAGCGCATATAAGCAAAATGGTACTTTAGATCGTTCTAAACTTACAGATGAGAATAGTTTAGCTCAGCTGGAACTGGAAGAAATCCGTTCCGATTCCGGAAGCAACACTAATAACGAGAACCATACCATTTATGCTAATATCAGCGTGTACGGAAATAGTGTTAGCTTAAACCTTTCTCAAACTAATAGCACTCGGGTGAATATAACCATTAATACTACTCAAGTAGGATGTGGAGAGGTAAGTAATAGCACGATTATCCTTAGTGATATTAATGTTAACGGATCGTGCTTTGTAGTAACTGCCAGCAATATTGATATTAATGGAAATGGTGCTACCTTAAAAGGTACGGGATTAGGGGTAGGAATAAATCTTACTAATCAGACCAACGTTACTATACATAATCTCTATGTTAAAAATTTCACTATCGGATTATATTTATCAGGAGCATCTAATTGTTCTGTCCGCGGAAATTATGTTATCAATAACACTAATGGTTTGGTGTTAGAGAGTAATTCTAACCAGAATAATATTAGTTCCAATTATTTTAGGAATAATACTGCTAATGGCACAATTGTTACAAGTTCTACTGGAAATTATATTTACAATAATTACTTCTCCGGTAATCTTAATCATTCCTTTGACTCGGGAACAAATAATTGGAACGTCAGCTACTCTTGTAATTCTGGATCGCAACAGAATATCTTAAGTGGCGATTGTCTCGGCGGGAACTTCTGGGGAGATTATACTGAAAACGATACCAATCTGGATGGTATCGGAGATGTTCCTTACAATATTAGTGGGGGAAGCAATAAAGATAATTATCCTTTGAAAAGTGTAGCTACTGCTACTTGTGGCAATATTAACACCAATACCCTTTTACCCCCAAATACAGTTATCTCCACTACTTCTAGTTGCTATTGGATTGTAGCAGATAATCTTGTTTTTGATGGGAATGGAGCAGTGATTACCGGCGATGGTGGGTTGAATGATTATGGTATCGCTGTAGGAAATCATTCCAATATCACTATAAAGAACTTTAATTTGAATAACTTCTATTATGGCATTGTTACTTTCTACTATCCGGAGGATGTTCTCATTTCACATAATGTTACCCTACTTAATAATACCATTAGTGCTAGTATCACTAATCCCAGTGGAGCCAGTTATGCCTTATATCTCCCCAGATTGAATGATAGTCTCATCTACAACAATTCCTTCTCTAATTACATGACTGGATCAGGAACACCGCGAGGGGCTTATCTCTCTTATTCGGGGAACATTATTTTGAGTAATAATACTTTTTCTTCTAAATACCAGCCAATATACATCTCTAACAGTAAGAATATCACTTTCTATAATGGGCAAGTTAATTCTACTCTTTCAGACATGGCTTATTTACAAACCGATGGCACAGATTCCGGGTATAATGCTTATTTTGTAAACGTGTCCTTCCAGAATCGTACCCAAATAACTTCTGATGAGAACTCTTATGCTTATGTCCAGTGGTATGCGGACATACATACTGAAAACACTTCCGGCAGTTCATTGTCCGGAGTAAACGTTACCGGGTATAATGCTCTTAACGAGATCGATGATAATGAATTAAGTGACGCGAGTGGTAAGGCCCGACTTATTCTAACCGAGTTTTATCAGCTTAACGGAGTGAACTATTATCTTACCCAGAATCATTCCATTACCGCTAAAAAGGATAATTATGTTCAGGATGCTCTTTCTTTAGATTTGATAAATACTACTAGCACTAACCGAAGCATGATCTTAACCCCTCTTTCTTGCGGGATAAATCTCACTAAGAATGTGGATTTGGGGTCTAATCTTACCGCTTCAGGGGATTGTTTTGCGCACCTTTCCCCGAATATTACCATTAACGGAAACGGTTACTTCCTTATCGGAAACGGAACCGGTACCGGAATAAACTTAAGCGATACTCATGGAATAAACATTACCAGGTTAAAGATTATTAATTTCGCTCAAGGTTTAGTCCTGAATAATGTCCAGAATTCCAAATTTAATGCTTTAGGGATTTACGATAATGGCGACGGAATATCTTTTACTAACTCTAACAATAACTATGTGTATAATAGTTATGTTGCGAATAATAGTGGGGCTCAAGTTCGAGCTACTAATTCTGGTGGAACGAACAATTATCTGATTAACAGTTCTCTTACTCCTTCTTTGGTTAGTGTTAATGGAACTGCTACACTCTGGGGAGGTTGGTACGTTAATGTTAATGTAACCTATAATAACGCTACTCTACCCTTAAATAACGCTAATGTCACGGGAAGATTTATAGGGGATAATAATGTTGATCAGTCAAAATCTTCCGGATCGAACGGCTTTGCTTATATGGAACTTTCTGAATGGAAGAAAAATTCCACTTCTACGGAATACTTTACCCATAATGTTAGTGCGTCTTATGTTAGTGGTACGATTAATTCTAGTAATTCTACTCTCCTGAATCTATCTCAGACAAACAATACTCAAATTGATCTCTCTTTATTCTTGGATTGTACCACTCCTTACGGAGGTATGTATATAACCAAGAATACTTTGCTATGTCCGGGAACTTTTATTATTCCTCCCGAGTCAGGGGTGCACACCATTATGACCGTGTACAGTTCTGTAAATCTTACGTGTGATAACACTATTATTGATGCAGATAAACCCACTGGTAATTCTTGGTATTATGCCTGGGGAATATTCTCTCAGTTTACTTCAAATGTAACTATTTCAGGATGTACGATTAAGGATACGTTTAGCGGGATATATGCTCTTTCTTCCAACAATTTCACTATTAGTAACAACAACTTAAGTTCTAATTACCAGGGGATGTATCTTTACACTTCGGGGAGTAACATCACTAATAATCAGTTAGATGGAAATAGCCAGTATGGAGTTTATCTAATTGGCAATAATAATAGTCTTACTGACAATGCCGCTAGTGGATCAAACTATGCTTTTTCCATCAGTGGAAGTTATAACTCGTTGTATCATAACAATATATCCAGCAATATTTACAATATTGGAGACATCCAGCAAGAAAATTCATATAATCACACCATTAATATCAATGGGACCCTTTATAATCAAGGGAATAAATGGGACGATTATTGTGATAAAGGCTTGGATCTCGATGGCGATGGTTATGCCGATAACGTTTCTAGCGCTACTGCTAATGATTGGCCGTACAGTGCCAGTATATCTAGTAAGATCAATGGGCCATACGTGTTTGATTATGCTCCTAAAAAGACCACCTGTGTTACGGAAGTATTCTTAAGTAGCAGTAGTTCTTCTGGAGGAGGAAGTGCTTCTACTACTACTGCTGCAACTTCCACTTTAGGTCCTACTCCAGCAGTTACTTCTCCTTCTTCTGTTCGTACTCCTCCTGTCACTCCCACCACTGAGAGTTATACTGCAGAAGAGGCTAAAAAGTTCATAAAAACCAATATCGCTACTCAAAGAGTTGATGAATTAACCACTCAAGTTAAAGTTACTTTAGAAAATACTGGAACGAAAAAGATGTTACTCTTCCCAGGATTAGAACAACAAACTGACGATCCTTACTTTATCGTTACTAGAAAAACGTTAGGTACAGAAAACTCTCTATTCAGCCAGATTTCTTCTTTAGCCTATTCTGATAATTCAATTGCTGGAAGACTATTAAAAGCAGAAATCGTAAACCCCGAACAGATAATCTTGAATCCGGGAGAGAAAGTAGAGAAAACTATCGAGATTAAAGAGGGGTTAGTTATCCCTCGACAGATCAAGATCCAGTTTACTACTTTTGGAAGTACTGTCTATGAACAAGAAGTAAAAACGGAGAAGAGAGCAGTATCGGGAACAGCTGTAGATATCGATTCAGATCAGAAATTATTAGATTTATATGCAGTTATCGTTCCAGAAGAGGTTTCTAAACAGATCGAAGCACAAGCTCAGAATAATGGTCTTACTGGGGCAGCAGTGGTAGATTTTACTCCCAGCGGACAAGATTATTTGCTGGAAGTAAGTATCGCTAAAAAAGGGAGTTCTGGAACTCTCTTTGGAGACATTTATGGACCTTACACTCTTAAAGAAGGCAAGACTTTTGTCTTTGCTCAGCAGATAAAGTATGATCACTCTAAGTATCAAGGGGATGTGGTGATAAGGACTAAGATATACCATGCCGGTAAAGTTATTGCAGAAAATGAATTCCCTATCAATATGGGGTAGAAAGCTTTATTAAGCCAAAAAATTATCTTCACACAAAAAGAGGTTAGAAAATAATGTTAGTATTTGGAATAGATATTCCGTTAGTAGAAGTGATTCTAGCCTTAGCTATTATCTTATTTCTGCTTCTTATAGAAGCTATTGTGGTTATTGCCTTGATGGTAAAACAGTTAAACAAGACTAAAAATTTGTCTGAATTAACCGAGAAGATGACTGAAGCTCTTCTTTCCATCAAAAAAGCAGAAATTGAAGAGTTAGATAAATTAAGAGGAAGAAGATAAGTTTAAGAAGTATACTGTTCTCTAATTCTAGCGTCACAATTGGCAAATCCTTCCTCTAATGTCATCAACCGAGTTAAAGTTACACTTTCTGAAGCAGTAATTTCTGTACGAGGCGCGGTTCTAACATAATCTGGAATTTGGGAATATCCTGAAATTAATCCTTGATACATAAGTAAATCCTCATTCTCGTGAGGAAAAACAGATAATCCTGTTTTAGCACGTTCTCTAAACGGAACATGTTCTAAAAAACGTTCTAAAAAGGAAGTAGAAAAAAGAGTATACATCGGTGGTCGAGGTGCACGTAAAGATTCTGCAATAGATTTGCTGGGTTTCATAATAAATGAGAAAATACTAGAGTATATAACTTTTTGTATAATTAAGAATATAAAAAAATAAAAAGAAAGAAATTACTTACTTCTTGCCGCCCGCAGCAGGTTTACCTGCTCCGCCTTTACCGCCTGCAGATTTCTCTTCCGGGACTAACTCGTCGATGATCTTCATGGGGATACCCTCTTCCATCATCTTTCCACGGATCTTTCTGCTTTCTTTACCTTCCATTTCTTTCTGGATGGCCTTAGCTCTTCCTTCGTACTCAGCACGCTTTCTCTCCATCTCTTCCTTCAAATGGATCTTCTCTTCTTCTACGCGTTTACGTTCTTCAGCAGTAAGCTCGGTTCTTCCGGCGTTAATCTTAGCATCAAATTTTCCTTCATCAATAGCAGCAAGAGCTTCTTTAGCAGTCATTCCTTCTACTAAGATTCCCATAGAAACACAAGTTCCTACAACTTCTTTAACTTTTTTCTTTAAAGTTGATCCACCCAGGTTTCCTTCTTTAATCTTAGCAACCTTGATAACTTGCTCTAACATTAAATCAGCGATCTTCTCTAATTTAGGATTAGCGGCACCTTTCTCTACTCCTGCTTCTTTCTTAATTAAAGCGGCAGTGGGTGGAGTACCAATCTCAATCTCAAAGGTTTTTGCTTGAGCGTCAAAAATAACTTTTACTGGAACTTGCATTCCTTTCAAATCAGCAGTTTTCTTGTTAATCTCTGCTACTACTTGACCGATATTCAGGCCAGTTGGACCTAAAGCTGGTCCTAAAGGGGGAGCAGCACTAGCTTTTCCGCCTTCAATCATTGCTTCTACAGTTTGTTTTGCGATTTTAATCACCTTAAACTATTATATTTGTGCGTAACTTTAGATTAAAAACGAGAACTATTTATATAGTTTATGGGGGGAAATGGGGGGAAAAGTAGTTCGCATGAAAAGCAGATTTGTTAGTAACTACAGAAAACAGAAAATATATAAACCTCCCATTTATTTACAAAAATATGGTGGACTTTTATGAGTTTTCCTTACTCCGGGAAAAAATAATAAATCTTTTAAGTACTCTGCCTAGAGGAGACCTTTGGCAGAACAAATTCATTTTCTCCGCCCTGATTTTTGTGGCATTTATAATCCTTGCTCAGTTTGTAAAATTCATAATTATCAAATATGTTGAGAAAATAGCCCCGAAGACATCTACCAAAGTAGATGATCTTTTCATTGAGAAAACTAAGCACCCTATTTTCTTAGTGATTATGGCTTTGGGATTGAAACTAGCTGTCTTAAACATGAATATTAGTTCCATTTTGGATCATCTCGCTACTTCACTCTTAGCCTCGCTATTTGTGTTACTTCTCTCCAGAATCACTGATGTGGTGATAGGAGCATGGGGGGGGAACTTCTCTAAAAAGACCGCCACTAAGCTGGATGACATTTTAATACCTATTTTCCATAAAACCACTAAAGTTATTTTTGTAGTTATTTCTTTGATATGGATTTTGCATATTTGGGAAGTAAACATTACTCCATATTTAGCTGGAGTTGGAATTAGTGGTATCGTCTTAGGATTAGCATTACAGGATTCTTTAAAGAATGTTTTTGGAGGGGTATCTGTTATCTTAGACCGAACTTTTAAGGTGGGAGAAAGAGTAAGATTAGAGAGCGGAGAAATAGGGGTAATTCATGATATCGGCTTAAGAAGCACTAAAATAACCACTCCAGAAAATGAGATTATCTACGTTCCAAATGGTTATTTAGCCAATTCCCGCATTACTAATTTTGCTCATCCCAATCCGATGGTAAGAATCTCAGTAGTGTTCGGTGTCGCCTACGGAACTAAAGTCAATAAAGTAAGAGAAGTAGTATTACCTATTCTTTCTAAAATGGAAGGTGTATTAAATAATCCCAAACCAAACCTGATTTTTGTGGAGATGGGAGATTTCTCTCTAAAGTTCAAAGCTAATTTTTGGATCGAGAACTGGGAGACCGCTTATGGCAAATCTAAACAATCAGAAGCTACAGAGAAGATTTATGATGCTTTGAATAAAGCCAAGATTAATATTCCCTTCCCCACCCATACTGTTCTGATGAAGAAGGAATAAGTTAAAGAGAGGACCTTTCTACTTGAGAAATAGTATGATTTCTAAAACATCTAAAAAACTGCGGGAGAGGGGATTCGAACCCCCGAACCTACTAAAGGACAGGATATCTTCCCAAGCATTCACTTGAGTGTCCTTACTTAAGTCCTGCGCATTTGACCAGACTTTGCTCTAAGGATTATCAAACTCGCGCTTGATAATAACCCCCGCATTGGGTTCTGGTCTTTTGAGTACAGAAGTTATTTCTTTTAAAAACCTTTCTTTTTATTTAACCAGGATTTGACCAAAAGCTTAATAAAAGCAGATTAAAAACTAAGAAGAATTGGCAACATAGCTTAACCTGGTTATAGCGCCACGCTCATATGAGTTGAGCAATGAGGCTTTACGCCGATGACTAGACTTTAATTAACTGGGTTACGTGGAGGTTTCCGGGTTCAAATGCAAGCAAACCTATGCAAGCACAAGATGAGGTTGAAATCCTCATCTGTGCACAAATGAATGCACAGAATTCATTTTGTGTTAGGTCTGAGAGATATAAACTTCGTTTAATCTCTCTTATTACGACGCTTAGAGCATAGATGGCTTGAAGAAAGTCCCGGTGTTGCCAGCTTTTTATTTAACAGAGTTAATTATTTTGGGATTTCTCTCTTTCTTTTCGACAATTTTATAAATAAGGGATAAATTAAGTTTATTTGTAAGAAAAGCAACATCACGCCACGATGGCACAACCTGGTAATGCGCAAATCTTTCAAAATAAGAGCGTAGGCCTGGAAAACAGGATTACCATACAGCTTGTTTCCGCAAGGATTTCCCGGTTCAAATCCGGGTCGTGGCGCTTTTTCTTATTTTTAACCTTAAACAAAAGCTATTTAAACTTCCATTAAATTCCTCTACTAAAAAGAGGTAATAATGGTCGTTAACATAGAACAAGTAATCCCTAACTTTCTGATAATCACTTTTGTAATCCTATTAGTTTCTCTCATACTTAGAATATTCAAACAACCGTACGTAGTGGGATATATTCTCGCCGGAACTATTCTCGGCTTGTTTGGGATAATATCAGATAAATCTCAGTTAAGTTTCTTAGGTGAATTAGGAATATTATTATTAATGTTCTTTGTAGGGATGGAAATCTCTCTACCTAAATTAATCTCCAAATGGAAAGTGGCTATCTTAGGTCCGATATTTCAAGTAATACTTAGTGTAGGATCGATGTATCTCTTTGGTCATTTCTTAAACTGGTCATTAGAAAAATCGATCTTAATCGGGTTTATTATCACCCTGAGCAGTACTGCAGTAATTATCAAGATTTTAGAGGATCGTAACGAATTAAAGACCAAAGTCGGACAAAGTGTATTAGGTATCTTAATAGTTCAGGATATTGCTGCCGTCCCCATGATGATTATCATTGGATCTTTGGGCGGAACTGGAATAAACTTTACTGACTTGATCGTTAAGATTATTGGAGCAATAATAGTGATCTCACTATTGTACTTAATTCTGACCAAACGTATAACTATTCCCCTTCCAAATAAACTGGTTGAGAGTAGAGAACTACAAGTATTTACAGCATTAATTATCTGTTTTGGCCTTGCCTCTTTAACTTCATTTTTTGGTTTATCTGCAGCATTAGGGGCTTTCTTTGCCGGGATGATTGTTGCCTCATACCGAGCAACAGAATGGGCTCATGACGCTTTGCATCCCTTAAAAGTAATCTTTGTAGCACTCTTTTTCTTATATATCGGTATTATGATCGATTTGAATTTCATTAAAGAAAATATCTTAACTATCTCGATGATAGTTCTGTTTGTGTTTATAATTAACACTTTAATCAACAGTTTGATTTTAAAATTTTTAGGAGCAAGAACCAGAGAAAGCATTTATGCCGGCTCATTATTAGCTCAAATCGGAGAATTCAGCTTTTTGGTTGGAGCGATAGGATTATCTAGCGGAATAATTAAAATACAAGAATATAATTTAATTATCTCAGTTATTTCTTTAACTCTTTTGCTTAGCCCTATCTGGATAAACGTGGTTAAGAAAGTAACGAGGATTAACACCAACTATTTATTTGAAGAGATATCCAAACAGTTTGAATTAACAGATAAGTTTCCCAAAGTTAAGAAGAAAGGTGGAAAAACGTTATCCCAATGATTTTAACACTTTCATTATTTCTTCTGCTCTTTTTGGATCAACTTTTCTAATCACTTCAAAATATTTCTTAGCTAATTCTATACTAAAAGAACATTCAGAGCTACACGGGAAATGAGATAACAAAACACAATCTTTTTCTCGTTTAGATAAATTGGTCCAAACATTCGTTGGTTTCAATTCTAAGTTAGTTTTATCTTGATTAAAATTCTTACAGAAGAACTCTATGCAACAGCAAGGATAACCTAACAATTCTCCTAGTTCTTTGTTTCGGTTCATCATCTCGGCATAACAAGCTAGTAAAGATTGACGTTCATCTTTAGAAATATAAACAAAGTACATCCCCTGACGAGGATCATCTTCCCGAATACGGATACATTTGTTAGAAAACCTCTCTTCTTTTTCATCTAGGAGTACTTTAAACTTTGATTTAACTAAGAATAAATCCTGATCTTTACAGAACCTTTCCACTGCTGGTAATTCTGCAGTATAAAATCCTTGCCTAACCACTTCTTTAACTCCGTTAAGAAGCAGAACAATCTCTTGAGCTTTAGTTTTTTGAGCCGAAGATAGAAGTTAACTTAATGATCATACTTTTTTTTTATTTTATTGATTTATAATTCTTATGTAAGTAAAAAGGAATATGTTGTATATAAATGAGATTTTCTTCAGCTAATAAAAATAGATTAAACCTTTGTTTACCTTACTTTTTTCTCGTCTTTAATCTTCTTGAATTAGAAAGATTACTTTGGGGTCTCTCCATTAGCGATAGTGTTACCTGAAAGAGACATTAATCTTTCTATATTTCATCCATTCTTAACTAAAATAGCTAAGTTTATCCTCTGATAGCAAAGGATGGTTTAGAATAGGATAACCAAAACCACTATACTTGAACAGTTTATAAGCAGAAGTCATATCCTTCAAAAATGAGTCTCTGTATTGTTCTTCACCAAACCTCTCAATTTGCTTCTTCTTCGACGAGAAACAGTTGTAATTGAAAGGTCATGACATAACTTTTATATATATGTTGCAAAATATAGTTTACATTCAATAAAGGTTTAAATATGACTATCATGCCATCAATTTTCGAGAGGTGGGGATGGACAAAATGTGGGGTGTTTGAAATTGATTAAGAAAAAGTCTATCTTTGACGTGTTTTTCAGAGAAAAGCCGGCCATGATGCTGGTTGAATTAAAGAATGCCAATGCCAATGTTTATGCTTCCGTATTAGCTAAACAGATTGACTGCACATATTCACATGTAGTGAAGATTTTGCAGGAAATGCAGAAGGCAGAGTTGATCCGCTTTAAGAAAGAAGGCAGGTTAAAATTGTTAGAGTTGACCAAGAAAGGGTCGGATATTGCTTCTAACATTGAGAGTATCCGAACCCAATTATAAGGTTCGTTTTTTTTATTTCTTCTTAACTTTCTTCTTTGACTGGATAGCCTGATTAATCTCTTCTACAATCGCTTCAATCTCGGCAGAGTTCATCCCATGAACCTGACAACCTTGTTCGATAGTCTCATAAGCACTTCCACCACAACCTACACAGTGCAAACCATGTTCAAACATTATACCCAAGGTTTCAGGGCAAGATTGAAGAGCTTCCGCTATAATCGTTTCTTTAGAAATTTTCTCCTCTTCTTTCTTTTTAGCCATGGTTAACGATAGTTAAGGGAGAATATATAAATTTTTGCATAAGGTTTTTAACTTAAGTTTAGAAAATAGAGTCATGCTCACAAAAAACGAATATTATCGACAGATATTACATCTGGGGGTAGGAGTAGCCTTAACCATATTATTCTATTTTGATCTGCTCAGTCCCTTAGCTATGTTCTTAGGTATCGTAGTAGGTGGACTAGTTAGTCTGTTAAGCAAACGGGTCAGAGTCCCTGGCTTTCACTGGTTCTTACAACATCTAGAACGAGAGGATATGCGCAACACTTTCCCGGGGAGAGGATTAATCTTTTATTTTATTGGAGTACTGTTATGTATGGAATTATTCCCTAAAGATATCGCTCTAGCCTCAATCATGATCCTAGCCTTAGGGGATTCCTTAAGCCACATCATTGGCGAGACCTGTGGGCAGATTAAGAACATTTTTAACGGACATTCTAGAAAGTTGTTTGAGGGAACTTTAGCTGGATTCATTTTTGGTTTTTTTGGAGCAATTCTTTTTGTACCTTATCCTGAAGCGTTTGTGGCCAGTTTTGCGGCTATGGTCGCAGAAGTAGTAGAGATAGATTTGAATGGTAGACATCTTGACGATAATCTGATTGTTCCTTTGGTCGCGGGAACAGTAATGTTATTGATGAGAACTTATTTGGGTTTCTAAAGAAGATAATTCTTATTGCAATAATAAAAATAATACTCTAAATAAGTTCAAGCAGCTCTCTTAATCCCATATCGTGCTCGATTTGAAGCAGTAATAGACTCCGGTTCAACTTCAACGAAGTGGACCCCTCGTTCATCATTTATTAAAATCTCAAAAGTACTTGTAACGGTATTGGCAAGAATCCCCACATTTCTAGCTTGACTCAACGGTCTTCCGTATTTTGCTTCTACTTTCTCCGGTGAAAATCTATATAATTGATTACCTAATGTTCTTCTTAATCTCTGCCCATTTATGGTTGAGATAGAAACCCGTTTTAAATCAACATCATCAACAGTATAAATTCTATTCCCATTTACCGGTTCTGATAATTCATGACAATTAATCATTTCTCCTTGTGAATCATAAACTGCAACATATTGTCCGGAGAATCTTAATTTAACCTTCTGTTCTCCGTGATACCTTGAAGTGTTTAAAGCATGCTTTCTCTTCCCAAATTGGTAAAATCTCATTTGTACTTTCCCTGTGGCAGTTGTTCTGGCCAGGGCTTCACCAGAAAGGATATACTCTTGACCATATTGGTCAAATTGTTCTGGATTCGCTTGCCATCTACGACGTAAATATTTAGCAACGATAAGAGAGATATCTTCTGGGTTAACTTTTTCCATTTTCTCCTGATTTTCGAGCATTTTCTCCAATCTGGCTTTCTCACTATCCTCGCCTCTACCTAATCTCTCAAATAGCATTTCTCCATTAAGGTCAAACAATTGCACTTCCTTTCCATAATTGATAAACCCAATAACATACTCTCCCGCATGAGCTAGTCCTAACTCTGTAGATTCTCCACTGATCGAGATTTTTCCATTGGGACAAGCTCTTCTAATCACTGCTCCTTGGGATTCTGGGAAAATTGAGCTAGGGATATAATGCATAAAGAGCATTTCATCTAATCCAATCTCAATGGTTGATTCTACAAGGTTCTCAACAAAATCCATATATATTCGTTTATCTTCCAGTTTTACTAAGACATCTAAGTTCCCCGGTTCTACACTCGAACGCATTCTTATGTCATGAGAATGGATTTCATCTAGAAAAGGAATAACGTATCTTACAACTTGATATTTCTTATCTTTACTAATTACCATTGGGGCAGCAGAAACAAATTTTCTATGTCCAACTAAAACAGACCGTTCTTTTCTGGTATCCTTTTTACGGTCTCTCTTATCCCGAAAATGTAATTCTTTATTGATTATATCTTGAAGCATACTGTCTAATGCGATAGTGGTAGAGAAAGGAATTAACTCTCCTTCTTTGTTATATCTTACTGCTTGTTCATACAACTCTTCCAGAAAATCTCTTCTAACAAATTTGTCTCTTAGTTCATCCAATCTTGCGGTTAGATCCATTTTAAGTTAAGAATCCAGATTATTAATAAAGATTAGTGAAACTTCTGAGAATCTCATCTGTCCTCTCAAGTAAGATGATAAGATCGAATCTACTTCTTCTCACACTTATTGCAAAGACCTTTCTTCTTTACGCTGGGCCTCACGCCAAATAGAGTCTTGGCAATCACTCGATACATGAATCCTTCTAAAGGCACACCACATTTAGCACATTTTTTCATAACCAAAGGATATAATTTAGATTTATAAACGCTTCGAAAGAGGAATAGCAAATTAGATAATTAAATCTGTCACTTCGATAAATTTATATTCCTTAGAGATATTCCTAACTTATAATGAATGATAAAGTGGATTTGAGTGGTGTTGAAAGAAAGTTGGAATCCATTTCGAGAAGTTTGGATAAACCCTTCGAGGACATTCATACTAGAAGAAATCATCAAGAGATTCTTGAAACACAGAATAAGCATCATAAGGAGATATTGGAATCGCAGAATAAATTCTCTAATGATACACTGTTACAGCAGTCTAAACTAAATAAGTGGACAAAATGTTTGGCATTTGCAACAATTGCCTTATGTATTTTTACTATGGTTATGGCCAGCTTTACTATATCTATGGCACATAGTTCTAAACAATCCGTTGATTTGCAGGCTAATTTGTATTCTCCTAAATTAACGGTACAAATTACAGATAATAAACTCCCCTGGTCTCATTATGCCGATAAATATAATCATAGAATATGGCAAACGTACTGGAATCGGTCCAGTTATTCTATGCCTGTCTATGTTGAGATCAATAATAACGGAATTATTCCATTTCAGTTATATAATATTCAATTTGATAGTAAGTGTGGTATGGGAATGATCCAAGGATTACTCAGTTTTCCAGAAAACTTTAGTAAGGTTATAAGCATTGGAACAACAGCATCATTTACTTCTGAGATATACTTTGTTTTTAACACTACGATTCGAGAAGGGTTACCTTGTGATGTAGATTTTGTGGTTTATGGTAATAACTTAATTATGAATAAGAAGATAGTTCTTATGGAGGACACATAAAAGGTTTATTCTTTGACTCTTAGAACTAGCTAAGATCTATTTTCGTCTGTGATTACTAAAAGTAAGTCACGATTAAGAGATAATTGTATTATTACTGAACTATATGAAATTCTTCGTACTCTCTAACGATACAATATAACTTGTTTAAATAAGTAAAACAGAAATCAGTTATCGGTTGGATATTAATGTTCTCTAACGGAAACCCGTCAATTTCCTCAAAGAAATACATCTTTTCCCATAACCCTGAATCTAAGGGAATTGGTAATCCCCCAAGGTTAATATTCGGTTTAGTTGAGTCTGGTGTTATGTTTATTATATCCATTTCTGAGCCATCCCTACTTTTCAGGTGTGCAACACAATTTCCTTTTCCATCAAATTCCAAAAGGTGTCTCATTTGTACTCCCGAATTATTGGAATTAATCTTAGATTGTCCTTCATGGAACGAGAATGTCCTAACCTCATTAAAAAACCTTAGGATTTTATCATTTTTCATCTCTTCCTGTATCTTTTCATACCCTAACTTAAAACAATCTTTTTGAGAACCTTCTTTTTGCATTGTCAAAGTTATCGATCTAGCTGCACTAACAAAAGCTTCAAAATTTGTTTCATATAATTCTTTATTGAATGAATTTTTCTCTAATTCATGAAAAAAGTGAACTGCTTGTTTGAGCTTTTTGATTACATTATCCATTTTATCTCAATTAAGATGTTCATCGTAAGGAAAACTATCTCGTACATCGTACATTAAGTTCCATCTGGAAATCATGACACTTTATTTGAGGTTTCTGTTTATAAGAATTTGTTCTCTCAAGTAGTCAGGTTATTCCATCAAAAGCCTTATAAACCACTCCCTTTCTGGGAAATTATAAACAGTTGAGGTGTTAATCTAATGAACAACGCAGCAAAAATGGTTTATTTCTTTGATGAAGGAAATAAGAGTATGAAAGAACTTCTGGGAGGCAAAGGAGCCAATCTTGCAGAGATGACCAATTTAAGTATCCCTGTCCCGCCCGGTTTCACTATCACTACTGAAACCTGTGATTTATATTATCAGTCTGGCAAAACTTTTCCTAACGGCCTGAAAGATCAGATTGATGTCGCGGTTAAGAAACTTGAACAGAAAATGGGGGCTAAGTTTAGTGATCCTATAAACCCATTACTGGTATCAGTACGTTCTGGAGCTGCTTCTTCTATGCCCGGGATGATGGATACTATTCTAAACCTTGGTATTAACGATACGGTTGTTCAAGCTTTAATCAAGAAATCCGGAAATGAACGTTTCGCTTGGGACACTTATCGAAGATTCATCCAAATGTTTGGTGATGTGGTAATGAATGTTCCACATCATGACTTTGAACACGAGATTCAAGCGTTAAAAGATAAGAGAAAAGTGAAATTTGATTTAGAGTTAGATGCAAATGACTTGAAAGAGTTGGTCCATAATTATAAAGAATTAGTGCATAAGACTACAGGTAAGAGTTTTCCGGAAGATCCCCTACTTCAGTTAGAGATGGCTATTGAGGCAGTATTTGGGTCTTGGAACAATGCTCGAGCTATCGCTTATCGTAAATTAAACGATATTAAAGGGCTGAAAGGAACTGCGGTAAATATTCAATCGATGGTCTTTGGAAACATGGGCAATACTTCTGGTACAGGAGTATGTTTCTCCAGAAATCCTAGTACGGGAGAAAACAAATTTTACGGCGAATATTTGATGAACGCACAAGGTGAAGATGTAGTTGCTGGAATCAGAACTCCTAACACTATCCAGGAATTAGAAAAACAAAATGCTCCAGTCTACAGAGAATTAGTGGCTATTAAAGATAATCTTGAACAGCATTTCAAGGACATGCAGGATATGGAGTTCACTATCCAAGACGGCAAGTTGTACATCTTACAAACTAGAAATGGTAAACGGACTGCCACTGCAGCAGTTAGGATTGCGGTAGAGATGGTCAAAGAAGGATTGATCGATAAGAAGACCGCTCTGTTACGAGTTGAACCTAACCAGCTAGATCAGTTGTTACATAAACAGATTGATCCTAAGGCTAAAACTTCTGCTAAAGTTATCGCTAAAGGTCTACCCGCTTCACCGGGAGCAGCGGTAGGTAAGATTGTTTTTACTGCAGAAAGAGCCGAAGAACTGGCCAATAAAAAAGAAAAAGTAATACTAGTGAGAACAGAAACCTCTCCTGAAGACCTTATTGGTATGAACGTTTCTCAAGGTATCTTGACAGCGAGAGGAGGAATGACTTCACATGCTGCAGTTGTAGCTCGAGGAATGGGAAAATGCTGTGTTTCTGGTTGTCAGGATATTACTGTTCATGAGAAGAACAAAACCGTTCATACTAAAGATGGGACCCTATTAAGAGAGGGAGACTTCATGACCTTAGATGGATCTACCGGAGAAGTATTCTCTGGCAGCTTAAGTCTAATTGAAGCGGACATGTCTGGCAACTTTGGAACTTTAATGACTTGGGCTGACGAATTCAGAAAGTTATGCATCCGAACTAATGCTGATATCCCTCGAGACGCTAAAGTCGCCCGCCAATTCGGTGCGGAAGGTATCGGTCTGTGCAGAACTGAACACATGTTCTTTGAAGGAGAAAGAATCAAAGCTATGCGCGAGATGATTTTGTCTAGTACGGAAGAAGAAAGACGTAAAGCGTTGGCTAAACTACTGCCTTTCCAGAAATCTGATTTCAAGGGATTGTTTAAAGAGATGGCTGGTCTTCCCGTCACGATTCGTTTACTCGATCCCCCATTACACGAGTTCTTACCTAAAGAGAAGAAAGAGATTGATGAGTTGGCTCATGAACTTAAAACCTCTTCTGAGAATATAATGAAGATTTCTGAAAACTTGCATGAAGTAAATCCCATGTTGGGACATCGAGGTTGTCGTTTGGGAATAACTTATCCTGAGATTACTGAAATGCAAACTCAAGCTATCATGGAAGCAGCTTGTGAGTTGGTCAAAGAAGGACAGAACGTAGAACCTGAAATCATGGTACCTATTGTGGGTAATATCACCGAATTCAGGAACCAGAGAGAGATCATCTGTCGTATCGCTGAAGAAACCATTAAGCGGTTTGATGTTGAAGTTAAGTATACTGTCGGAACGATGATTGAAGTACCTCGAGCAGCTTTGACCGCTGACACTATCGCTGGCGAAGCAGAATTCTTTAGTTTCGGAACTAATGATCTAACTCAGATGACTCTTGGTTTTAGTCGAGATGATGTTAGTAAATTCTTACCCGACTATCTGAGAAAGAACATCTTAGAGAAAGATCCTTTTGCAGTATTAGACCAAACTGGAGTAGGACAGTTGATCAAGATGGCGGTAGAGAAAGGACGCAGTGTCCGCCCTAAGCTAAAGGTGGGTATCTGTGGAGAACATGGTGGAGAGCCCAGTAGTATTGATTTCTGTCATAGGATGGGTTTGAACTATGTTTCTTGCAGTCCTTATCGTGTGCCCATTGCTAGGCTAGCTGCTGCACATGCTGCTCTGAAGAATTAGTCTTCTTTTGTCTTTTATATTTTTTCTTTGTTTGTAAAGTATGAAATACTTCAATAAACTAGAGAAAAATATTTTTCATTTTTCTCGTTTTTAGAATCATTTAATCATAATAATTAACTTACTTTGCTTAATAGTCAAATAAGGTCGTTTTAATCGTTTCTTTAAGAGAATATCCTGTGTTAGAACTAAGAACCCCCCGTGAGAATAATCTACCAACAAGTCATCTACATCTCCCACAGAATGAGGAAATACTTCTATTTTCTTAGCCTTAATTATATCCAATGCTAATTTAGCTGCGCGCTTAAAACGGCTGCGTTGTTCTTCTTGAATCTTCTCCAGTTCTCTTAAAGTTCCTTCCAATACTACTAATCGGAAAGGAAAATCACAACATCTTTCTAACTCAGTAAAGATGTCAATCTTTAGTTCTCCTACAGCCATCCAAATGTTAGTATCTGCAATAATCTTCTTCATTTTTTGACCTGTTCCTTCACGTTAGCAACCCAATATATTCT